>Ga0247760_1000560_pt1 | contig 39636 bp, 23 predicted proteins | sample UWRJL171409R4_FD_179936 | JGI IMG/M metagenome (GOLD analysis project Ga0247760, IMG submission 179936) | Plant litter microbial communities from Arlington Agricultural Research Station in Wisconsin, United States - UWRJ-L171-409R-4 | ecosystem: Environmental > Terrestrial > Plant litter >... | reverse complement strand
ATTTGTTCGCCAGGCCTTCACGACCACAGAGAAGGAGAGATTTAGGTTCTCAGGGGGAAAATACTGCCGAATAAGTCAGGGATTGGAATTTTGGTATTACCAAACCGACATCATGTCCTCGGCCGACCATAACACCGAGGGCTCCGAGCCTGTCACAATACGCATCGGCACGCGCCGCTCGCCCCTGGCCCTCAGACAGGTCGACCTCGTCATTGCCGCCCTGAAGAAGGAACACCCGCATATCGACTTCGAGGTGGTCCCCATCGCAACCATGGGTGACCGCGACAAGATCACGCCTCTGCCGGAGCTCGGAAAGGGCTTGTGGACGTCGGAGCTGGAGGCTCACCTGGCTGCCAAGCAGGTCGACTTCGTCGTCCACTGCTGCAAGGACATGCCCACCACCCTGCCCGAGGGCTGCCAGCTCGGCTGCGTCTTGGCCCGTGAGGACCCCCGCGATGTTGTCGTCTTCAAGGCGGCTCACGGAGACAAGTACAAGACGGTCAAGGATCTGCCGGATGGCTCGGTCGTCGGCACCAGCAGCGTGCGCCGCGCCGCCCAGCTGCGCCGGCACCGTCCGGGCTTAGTCTTCAAGGATGTGAGGGGCAATATTGACACGCGGCTGCGCAAGCTGGACGAGAAAGAGTATGATTGTATCATCTTGGCTGCGGCCGGCTTGTTGCGCATGGGTCTGGGTCAGCGCATTGCGCAGTATCTTGACTCGTCGACCGAGGGCGGTGGCATGTTGCATGCTGTTGGGCAGGGCGCGCTCGGTCTCGAGGTGCGTGAGGGAGACGAGAAGGTGTTGAACATGCTGAAGACGCTGGAGGACACGCCGACGATGATGGCGTGCTTTGCTGAGCGGAGCTTGATGCGCTTCCTCGAGGGCGGGTGCAGCGTGCCGGTTGCGTGTGAGACGGCTTGGGTGGAGGAGGATGGCGAGGGAGAGGAGGGGACTAAGAAGAAGAAGAAGCTCAGGATTCGGGCGCTAGTGGCTAGTCTTGACGGAAAGGAGGCTGTTGAGGGGGAGAGGATAGAGGAGGTAGCTAGCCTGGCTCAAGCGGATAGCCTCGGAAAAAGGCTGGCGCAGGAGTTGGTCGAAAGGGGAGCGCAGAAGATTTTGGATGCCATCAACAAAATCAGGGCAGGTCCTGGGGCGATTAAGGTGGGTGATGCTTGAGTGGAGGGGGGAGGTTTTGTACCATATGGTTAGGTTAGACTGCGAGCGAGGTGCTTGCGCATGATGATGTATGCCCGGTCAGACAGTGCATATAGATGCGAGAGCTAAAAAAAAATCATCAAGAAGCCGATACTGATACGAAGATATGAAGATACTGTGCGCGATAAGCCGTTGAGTGCGTAGCTCGCCAGCTCTGGTGTCTAGTAGCGTACGTCATGTATCTATGGGGATATGAGACCGTTGCGGTTGACCCTGGAATCGGTGTGCACGAGGAAAAACAAACACCGATTTGCCGTTAGTTATATGATACAAGTTCTGGGCCATGTATCCTTCAGGTTGAGCTGTTCGAAATGAGCTGTCCCTGTAGCTCCTCTCCTGCACCTACTCTCCCACCTCACCGATACTGGCCCCCATTATGGCCCTCCTCCCACCTCGCCAGAACCAAAAGCTCAGTGATCCGACTCTGTAGCGGTGAACTCTGCGTAAGCCTGAGCATCCATAAGACTCTCGAGGTCCTTGACGCCCTCCTCGCCGACCTGGACCTTGGCGATCCAGCCACCGCCGTGCGAATCGTCCTCGGGGACCTGGTTGATAGTCCCCGGCTTCTCCTCGAGTAGCAGGTTGATCCCGGTAATCTTGCAGGAAATCGGGGCGTTGATGTCGGCCGCGCTCTTGACCGACTCCACGGCGCCGATAGCATCGCCCCTCGCCACCTTCTTGCCTTCCTCGGGAAGCTCCACGAACACGACGTCGCCGAGCTCCTTAGCCGCGTACTCGCTGATGCCGATGACGCCGGTCTTCATGTCGGCGGAGAGGTCAATCCATTCGTGCTCCTTGGTGTATTTCCTTAGGGCATCTATCGTCGGGGTTTATCTAAGTTAGCGAACGTGGTTCCGATTTTCGGGGGAGCGGAAGGGAAAGCTTTGTCGTACTTGCGCTCGTGGCGGAGAAGGCCCGCACGGGGTAGACCCGGGAGACGGGTGTCTTGAGTGCAGAAAGGGCAGAAGGGCGAGCAGCCCTCAGGCACCGCGCAATTGAAGCCATTGCGAAGGAGGGGGTGGACGTTGGGTATGTCGTGGTGTGGGAAAAAGCTTAACAGTGACACACTTCAAATGCAGGAACTTGAATGACGCCGATAAAGAATGAGGGTTTGCTGCTGGGCGGCCAATCGAATGATCGGCGTCGGCAAACAGCGGGACTCGGAGCTGGGCCGAGCGGGTGACAGGGGCCTACTGCGTTTGCGTGTGGGTTGGCTGGAGACGCAAACAGGGCGAATCCGATTCAAGACTCCGTTGAATTGAGCTATCTGATACCTTGGACGACCTGAGCTATTAAATGGACTTGAAATATTGCTTGTGAGGGTTTGCAGACGTTTGTTGAGACACCTACTGGTAAACAACATAAGCCACCAGGGTTAGGTTTGACCATATCTATTGGCTTCGTCAGCGAAGTTGCGTTGACGAAGCCCTCACATGGTTTTGCCAGAAGAGCAACCTGGAAGCCTGGCTTCTTGCATTGCAGGCCCTATTCACATCATAAGAGGGGTGGCAGTCGCAGGCCCGTGATTTGACAGGTCTTGATTCAGAATAGGCCATTGGAGAATGCAGGAAGCTCTCTTGAGAATTTGGCATGGCCTACCAAAAACATCAAAAACCAACAGCTGCCTTGACAGTCAGAAACAATCTTCCGCACCGGCTCAAGGTCCCTTTCGTTTGGGCCGGCCTTTGTTAGCAGTTCGATCCTCGGGTGCGATCGGTCAAAGTCTTGGCAGCGGAGCACGACACAACGGTCGACGCGACCCCGCGTCGGGCGGGAAGAAATGCTGTAATTTTGATAGCAATGCTTTAGCAGTGCTGATATTGACAACCTACGCAAGGGAGCCGTGCGATAGGCTGCCCAACTATGGAAGCAGCTGCAATCGTTTCATTACGGCTCCGATTTGTTATTTTGTTGACATCCCACCTAGGAGGGCCTTGATACTATAATCCCGATCTTGATCTTGAGTAGTTGAGGTCGCTGTTCTGTTTGAAGTAACTGAAGAACCCGTTCGGTGTTTTTACTGTGTCGTGTCGCGTCGCGTCTCGTCTTACGCGTGTCGAGGCCCTTTGCTGCACAAAATCAATTAACTGAACACATCTGGCGTCAGTGCTCAGCTACGGCGGACGGCCTGGGCGAGTCGGATTTGCTGACTGGCCTCCATCTCGTGGCGCCAAAAACTAGGTGGGTTTCGTGCATTCTTGGTTCCGCCTGTGGCTTCGTCTCTTCCACTTTGCCCCCCTCCCGGTCCCTTGCACTCAAAGCATAGGAAGCAAAGGTTGGATTGGCCTAAAAAAGGAGTTTCAGTCATTTCATCCTAAGTTGCAGCATCTGGTTAGACGGCCTCTCGATTTTTTTTTGCTCCTCTTCTCTGTGCATTCTTTTTAGTGCTGACTAGCGCAGTCGAGTGTCCCAAATACAGAGCGTGCGACCCTGCCCGTGAGCCCCTCGTCGCCTGTCGTCTCTCGATTGGCCTGCTACAAGGAAGAGGAAGTTGCATCGACGAAGACGTGTTCGATGCCGCTCCGCTGACACGCAAAACCCGAACCCGACCTGGCCCGACAAGTATTATTGCATTTGACGGACGCCCAGAACGACGCCTCGCTTCGCGGCCCATTTCTATGAAGTCGTCATCGGGCTTGCCTTAGACCCGCCGTCGACCCTCTCGCTCTGTCCACGCTCCCTTCGCCTCGTCAGGATCTTGAAGCGGTTCCGTCGAATTTCAGCCGCCTGCCCCGCCTCGCGCACCCACGGTTTGCGCCTTGCGCCCTGAGGCCTGACCTCCCCTCGACCGCAACCCCCAGCTTCCCTCCCCACGAGTCTGCGTCTGTCATCCTGGATTCCTCAACGCTGTCGGCGGGGTCTCCGGCCCAGTTTCACGACGCCCTCGACACCATGGAGCAAGACCACCACATGGCCCTCGATGGCGGCCACGACGACACCCTCGGCGGCCTCGACGGGTCCCCACACCTCGCTTCAGATCAGAACAATGGCTTCCGTGACCGACGTCACGCGCAGTCAACGTCCCTCGACCACGGCTCGCCCCGCTCGCACCACCACCACGACAGCGCGGAGAGCGACCCAAACGCTCGGTATACTACGCCACCGATCCTGAATCCGTCGATATCACGGCCCCCATCGGGCCTCTCGGGACAGAATGCCGCTGCCTACGGGGCCGACCATGCGTCCCGGGCAGGCAGTAATGGGGCAGCCGAAGCACAGAGCAACGGGCGCAATCACGTCGTAATCAAAGTCGGTATGGTGGGCGATGCGCAGATCGGCAAGACGAGTCTGATGGTCAAGTACGTTGAGGGTAGCTGGGATGAGGATTACATCCAGACGCTAGGCGTCAATTTCATGGAGAAGACGATCAGCATCCGCAATACCGAGATTACGTTCAGCATCTGGGACCTGGGTGGCCAGCGCGAGTTCGTTAACATGCTACCACTAGTGTGCAACGACGCTGTCGCTATCCTGTTCATGTTCGACCTGACACGGAAGAGCACGCTCAACAGTATCAAGGAGTGGTATCGCCAAGGACGGGGTTTCAACAAAACGGCAATCCCCGTGCTCGTGGGGACAAAGTACGACCACTTTGTAAATTTGTCGCGCGAGGAGCAGGAGGAAATCTCCAACCAGGTACGACGCGGATGGATAGCATCAGTGTAGAAGCAATCAGCTAACCACATTGGAACAGGCTCGGCGCTTCGCAAAAGCGATGCGGGCAGCACTGATTTTCAGCAGCACAAGCCATAGCATCAACGTCCAGAAGGTATGCTGAATACTACGGCCTTGAGTGTCGATGTTCCGGTCTAACGCGGTCCTACAGATTTTCAAGATCGTGCTCTCAAAGGCGTTTGACCTGAAATGTACCATCCCAGAAATCAGCAACGTTGGCGAGCCGCTGCTGTTGTATCAGTCCTGTTAAGTCGGTTCCATTCGGTGCGACGCAACCTGCGGAGTCGCAAGGTTGCCGAAAAGTAACCGCCCTTTCTAAAAAGGGGTTCGAGTCGGGTTCACAGCGGCAAACTCGACCAGGAGTGGCGACAACGCACACTCGACTTCTCGAGGAATGTAGGACAATCCGGCCACCTGTGTTGGGTCGATTTTGTGATTCTGCTACAGCCTGGGAAGGATCTGGCACCTAGCAGCCATCAGAGTTGCTAGCCAGCCACTCCCAGCTCAAGCATTACCCAGCCCCCGGACGGGCTTGAAACAATACTACTAGTACTACTTATTACAAGACTCGCCTCTTCCTTTCTTTTTCTTTTGTTCTTGTCAGCAGCGAGCAAACCGAAGAAGGCCAGGTTGGGGCCACTGTACTCGGGAAGTTAGGGATACGAGGGGTAGAGAAGAAGACACCGGGCATGGCTTGCATCTTTGAGGGCACAAATCATTCACCCATACATTGCACAGGCACACACATCTTGCCATCTTGTCTTTCCGGTGGCCAAATGGAATGGATCGCTGGAAGGGAAAAGGGAAATATCACGCCGGAAAGGGGGGCAAATTGGGACTTTCTCTCCAGCTCTACGTCTCACTTCAGTCGTGTCGTTGCTTTACTGGAAGTTTTGGCGTGATGCATGATGCCTTGGTACAGAAGGCTTTGTCGTTATCTTGTGTGTTTGAGTATTCATTCCAACCTGTCTTAATCAACGAGATCTGGTCCTGTTTTGTGAGTGTGGATAGAGAGAGCCCGTACGGATGGATTTCTCTGAGGTTTGATCATTGGAGACTTCACGTTGGACTTGTGGTCAGCATGGCAGTCGAGAACCTGTGCCGATCGACACTTGTGTCTCAAAGTGTCACTCCGTGCCTGGCCAGCGCAGTTCCCGAGGTGGCGGCTGTGCTCAAGAATCACGCTGGTGTCGCATGTCTTGGGTATTCCCCGTGTCACTTTGTGCTGCTCTCTCGCTATAGATGTATACACTAGCCATCATCGTCGTCTAGATCAACCTCAAAGTACTTCGCATTTCAGTGGCTGGAGAAGTTGTCTGTTGGGCAGAGCTGGGGACCATCTACGTCAGACGCTTACGCCGAGTGGCCTGGCATCACGAATCACCCCAGGCGAAGCCCCTAGGGCACGTATCATCTATCAACGTGATACTAGCTGCTATTTATGATGGGGCAGAGTGTCTGGTTTTGCGATCAGAGGAGAGATAGAGCCCCTTATAATGCAGCTTGGTCTCTCCAACCTTATGCCTCGCCTTGTTTCCTTCTTCCTTTCCTATCATAGACGATAGAGTAAGAAGACGAGTAGAACAAACATACATTGACATTAGAAAGGCAATCATGAAGACACCCACCCTCGGCCCCGTTCTCCTCCTCCCCCTGGTCGCTGCCCAGAGCACGACCTGGCCAGCACCTCTCTCCTGGACCGCTTCGGCCGTCCTCCCCGCCGGCACCGGCAACAATGGCGCCCCCATCTGCGGCCAGGGATATACCTACTGCGGATACATCCTCCGCGATCATCAAAGTTCGTGGCCCCCTATCCCCCTTCCCCTTGCACTCCCCCTTACCACCACCATTCTCCCCTTTCCCTCTTCAACTAACCCCCCTCTCCCCCCGCAGGCTTCGCCGAAGAAGACATTGTCAAAGCCTACTGCGCCGGCAACAAAGACAACTGCGCCAATGGCAAGACCAAAACCGACCCCATCCAAGCCCTCTACGTCTGCCTCCCCCCCGCCGGCGCATCCTTCCAGCCGCCGCGCGGCCACGCCATCAAAGGCGGCAGCAACAGGATGCACAACAACAACCACCTCCTCAAGAACCGCCAGGCAGCAGCAGGATCGGCGTCGGGCGTGTCGACGGGGTTCTCGCCTCTGTCGACATTCTTCTCTAGCACGGGCCCGCCGGCCGCTGGGAGCGGGACGTGCTCGACGACGCCGGTGGTGGGGAATCGGATTGAGTTGCTGTGCTCGTGCGGGAATCAGTGTCTCAATCCGTCGGCGGATCATATTGGGCGGTGCGATGCGCCGTGTGTCTGAGGGGTGGATGGTTTGTGCTGGTGGGAGGGAGGATAAAAGTTTGGTTATAATAGGGACCCATTCGGGAAGGAAAAGGTGGAATCGCTTGCACTCATTTGTCACCCGTTAACTTCTCGAGGAGTTCCTGATGAGGATGGTGACACCCCATCGTCCGCTCGTTTTCTGTACCTTTGACCTACGCAATGCTAAATCAAAAGTCCAACACCTGTATGTCTCTTTGCTTTCTTGTTTCTGACCGGCCCATGGGTAAGAAACGAACAAGTAAGGTAAACACAAGTCCAGCACATGCAGATTAAAATATCATTCCAAAACAGTCGGCCATTTGACGACATCCTCAGTTACATATAAGCAAATATAAGGCCGCCCGTGATTCCCTTCCCGCCCTCAAAGTTCACCAAAGCAATGCTAATTCTCGGCTTCCGTCCAAAACGCCGGCATCGTCCCTTGCGTCCGCCATCCCATAAACTAATCACCAAAGCGCAGCTTGATCATAATCAAATCGCTTTAGTTCCTTGTTACCGTCTTCCAAATCCTTCTTGGCCTTCATCCGCATGTAAAAGATTGGGCAATCCTTGCTGCTGCAGATGACCTCGCAATGCATGCTGCCCTGGCACCGCTGGCACTGCGTCCACAACCTGCCGAAACGTACCTCCAGGTCCGAGACCTTGTCAAGTGTCTTCTTGTACAGCTCACCGACACGTGGCGCATCGTCCGCACACACAGCGCCCTGGCCCTCTTCCTTGCCCGTCAGTGGCTTCTTGCAGCCCATACATGTTTGTGTCTTCTTGGTGAACTTCATGAGGCCGCCGACTGTTGGTGCTGCAACGGAAATGGCGCGTGTGTGGTCGCCATGCAAAAGTGACTTGACTTTGGTCTCGCCAAGAATGGGCTCGAAGATGCGGCCGAGCGGCTTGGCCAGCTGATTATCCAGGTAGTACCTCGTGTCAATGGGCACGTTGTGCTCTAGGACGTAGATGGGGTCTTCAGAGCGCTCAAAGTTCTTGGAGCCCGCCGCGCCCTTCACCATGACGTAGGCGACACGATCACCGAGTGCTGGTGCTGAGCCTGCATCACGTTTCTTCATCCTCGCCGCTAGCTCTACGTGGGCTTGCTTGGCAGTGTAGTCCTCCTTGGTCAGGGCCTTTGTGATCACTAGCTTGGATATGTCGACTTTGTTCTGCAGAAGGTCTGAGATGGTGTCCTTGACATACCTGTTGTAAAAGTTAGCGTTCATTTCAAGACTCGGGCTTGTGTGTTCTTCTTACTCTTGCGCTCCGGGTACGTCTCGGTCAATGAGAATCATTCTGAGAATTTTCTCAATGACCGTTTGCACTAAGAGACAGTTGTCACGCCGCACAGTCTCGATACCCTTGGTGTCCATCTTGTCGTACTTTTCTGGCTTTGTCCAGTAAAGGCCGGCATAGCGCTTTTTGTTGATGAGAAGATAGGGGAAGTAAACCTTCTCGAACTCAAGCCTGATAGGTTTGACAAACTTGCCAGACACGAACTGGGCGGCATCCTCGCCAAGCTTCATGGACTCGGCAAGATCCTTTGTGCCGAACTTCACCATGACGGAATCGGTGTCACCATAAATGACTTGGGCATCATGGGAGTAGCCGTTGGCGATGGTATACCTTTGCTCGACTTCTATTTTGGTCCTTTCAATCATCTGTCGGCCAAAGGCTGTTGTGCTACTGGCAATTTCCAAGCAAGGGAGCTTGCCATTTGTCGCGCCAGTCAGACCGTAAACTGAGTTTGCACTGATCTTCAAGGCCAATTGGCGACCGTTTAACACAGCCTTTTTGAAGGGATCCGTCTCAACAGCCAGCTCTCGCTTGGCCTGTTTTCGAGCTGATAGAAGTTCCTCAAGAATTTGGGCCAGCAACCCCTTCCTCTTCTTGGTAGTGACAAACATGTCGCCGTTCGGGGTGACAATGTAGTCGTCATCTTTCTGCAGGTCCCACTTCTCAATATCCCTCTTCTTGATGAGTGTAGTATAGCAAAGGTTGTGTGCTTGCATGATACTTGGGTATAGAGAAGCGAAATCCAGCGTGGCGATTGGGACATCATAATAACCCCTGGTGGGCTCAATGACGGTAGCACCCTCATACTGCTCTTCTGAAGAATCGGCTCGGAGGTTGGGAATGACAAGCTTTTGCTCCAGCGCTTTGCGAAACAGCTGGCTAAGAAACTTAACTTGCTGGCCTCTGGAGAGTAGAAAGTTGAACGGAACACCTGTGACTCTTGCCATCTCGGTGTAATTTTCGAGGCAAGACAGCTTTTCCATTAACCTTTGAGGTAGATACGCATCCTTCAGACAGTACAGGGCCAGCCTGCGCCTAGACTCCGGGGTGCCTTCGAAAAGCTCCGTGATCATTGAATGGTGGACGTCCTCTTTCTGCTCACCTAGAAAGTGGGAGCAGACGGAGTTCAGGGTATAGCTTCGAAGCTGATGGTCGCGCTGGACTAGTTGCAGCAGGTCGAGCTGCAGGCGACCATTGGTATTTGTGGCCTTGGTATCGCGGTTACCCATCTGTTTGCTGGAAAAATTGCTTTCTTTTGCAACAGACTTGACGCGGGTTCGGGACCAATACTCAAAGTCTTTGACCGTCAAATGCTTAGCGCGCTCAAGCAGATAGGGGAAATCAAAGTTGCAAATATTGTAGCCCGTGATGATATCGGGGTCGACCTTTTCAAGGAAATCGCTCCATGATTTGAGCATGTCCTCCTCCCTGTCGAACGAAATGATCTGGGTCGCCACGATAGGACTGGTGTCGTCGAGACAGAACACGTTGCGAACAAACGGCTTCTTATCTCCGTACTTCGTGACAACGTTGGCGATCTGAATGACGGAGTCCTGAGATGCCTCGGGGAAGATTCCCTTGCGGCCAGCACATTCGATATCGAACGACAAAGTCCTCAAGGGGGCCATCTTGGACCACTCGCCGATGGGCTTGTGCGCAATCAGGTCGCGATAACTGATCTCGGCCTCGATTTGGCAGTTTGACTGCTTGTCCCTTACCAGGGAATACGTGTTTGCCGGCGCCTCCACCCAGCACATACCTGCAATCGAGCAATCAACCATGAACCGTAGGAGGTACTGGAGATTGTCGAATGTCATGATGGTTCCGTCGGCACTCTTCCACATGCCATTCATATTCGCGTCGCCCTTCTCGATCGTCGTCCGGACTTTGTTGATGTGTTTGGGATCCGTGACCGAGACCTTGATGTAGGGATTCTGCGTGTTGCCCTGGAAGCCGTATATGCTCTCCCGCATCGTCAGGGACACCGAATGGATCGCCATTTGATTCATGCCGAGTTGGCTCTCCAAGTACGTCCGGAACTTGGGGCAATCTTCATTGGTGAAATTCATGGGGGCCGCCACATAGAGGTAGTGCTTGAAGTCCCGGACATGTAGCAGGACTGAATTCCCGTGCTCGGTAACGCCGAAGAGCTTCACGGCAGGGACGCCACCGGCGAGAGTGCCTTCTTCGGCTTCGATGGACTGGAACGTGAGGCTGTCTTTGGCCGGGTTGAAGTCGCTGGGAACAGGTGGGCGGTGCCAGGCCTGGTCTTTCTCCGAGTTGGCCTGCTTGAGGTCGGAGATGTCTTGACTCATACGCTCGAGCACCTCGCTCTCGAAGGCGCTCTTCGGCTGGCTCGAAGCGAATCTGCCCTTTCCCTCATTTTGGGAGCTGTTGAAGCGAATCGCGGGCGAGGATGGCAAGTCGAGACGACGCTTCTTCACGGCGGTCGAGGGCGTCGCCGCAATGTTACGACGGGCACTGGACGCCTCGCCGAACATCCGCTTTTGCGGTACCGTCAGGGCAGGCATTTTGGAGGGTTTGTTGTTATGGATATCTCAAGTCATGAGAAAGGGACGGTTGCTATCGACTAGCTTTTGGGTGTCAAGGCATGGCGATTGTTTAGGTGGAGTTCCAAAGGCGCGGGTGGGCGAATTTCTAAGGGACGCGCCTTTTGGCTAACCCTGTTACGTGACTTTGCCCCACTGTCGCGAGTGATACGCGACTTTAATTGACGAACCGCAAGGGTGCCAGAGATGGAGCCCTAACCCTTGCATATGGCAGAAAGCGGGCAGCGCATCCCTGCTGGCTGGCAGGGGCCATTCGGCTGTGTGAAACCCACCGCAGGCTAAGCACTTTAGAGACACCTCGCTGCCGCCTCCCACTCGCCAACACACAACTCGACAACACAGGAATATGATTCTGCCCCTTCAGTCCTCGAGAATCGCTCACCAAAACTTATGCCAGCTTCGCAATAGTTGAAACAACAACTCCAACCCAAAAACCCCTCGACTATCAACTAATCTATTGAGCCAACCCCACATTATCCGATCCCACAGGTCCATCCTCGGCACCCCGCCACCATGTCGTGGTACAGCAACCTGCTCACAAACGCTTCCACTAATATCACGAAGCTCCAGCGCAACTACTTCGGCGGCGAAAACGACGGCGACACTGAGGACGACACCCACGTGTGTCGCGTGCTGCGATCCTACTATACAGAAAAGGGCCAGCCCTTCCCTGGCTGGCTGCCGGCCGATCCCAAGGCCCCGCCGCCGGTGCAGCCCGTATTCACAACACAGAGCCAAATCGGCAGCCGTTACGGTGGGCTGGGTAACAACACCTACCAGCAAGGCGGAGGTGGCGGCACCACCAGCAGTGGGAAACTAGGAAGCTTGTGGGACAATAGCAACAACAATCAGCAGAGCCAGCCAGCTTCGTTGCGACAAGGGAGACCGAGCCCATTTGCGAACCGGGGCGTAAGTCCTGCGGGTGGGAGATCCGGCGGAAGAGAGGAACCTGCACAGGCGGCGAGACCTAGCCCGCTGCCGAGCCAGCGGTCGGGAAGTTATCAGCAGCAGCAGTCCGGGTCGTATGGACGAAATGATGGCGGAGCGCCGCCCGTAGGGTCGACGGGCGGGACAGCGCAGGATAAGCTGAAGCAGAGGCTCTGGGGCGGCGCGAAGACGACAAGCCCGGCTAACGGGGGTCCATTCCAACCACCAGCGCCGCAACAGTCGAGCAGACGGGGGAACGGTGGTAGCGGGGGTGGGAGGAGTAACTACGAGGATCGATTTGCCCCGGCGGACGCCTATGGTGGAAGAAACGACCAACCTGTAATGTCGGCGAATGCGCCATGGGCCGGCGGAGACATGGATTATTATTCCGGAGGTCCTGAATACGGTGGTGGAGGTGGAGGGTCTGGGGGACAGCGATCCGGGGGCTTGCCGAGCGGGCCGAAGAGAGGCTTACCGAGCGGTCCTCGGATGAGATAGGGCCAGGTGATCGTCAAATCTATCATGGACGAAAACCTGGCGTTAAGTCGCCGAATGCAGCGCCTGGCTGAATTCGTCCCAGAGCTGGAGGCTCCTACACCTTGAACTAAGTCCAGGCGGAATCGGCCGCCCCAGAGCGCTAGCTAGTCTCTCGGCGGGATTTTACGCTGCGCAGTCACCAGCCTTTGGATTTTTGGACGGAAGCAAAGCGCCCGTCCAAGATGTCTCTTCCCGAATTGCAGCACAAGCAGCAGAGGCGCAGGATTGATGGATGTATATACGCAAAAATGCACGACTTTCCACATGCCTCGGCTCCATCATGAGTCTCAGGTCCCAAGAGTGGCGTACTTTGCGGTGGCTTTTGTGCTTAGTGCGCCTGAAGAAAACAAAACGGCTGCGCAGATGTGCATCACCGCGTAATGCTGAGGGGATCGGATGACGACGACATCATCCCGAGCTGGCGTGGGGAGACAGAATGTGACTGCGCCTTGGAGGAGGATCCGTAGAGGTACCGCAGCTTCTAGTAATTTTGGCTACGTCACCAAGTACAGGTACTTATCTTTTGCCCCTCCATCCTTGCATCATGCGCCGCGGGGCTTTCTCAGCGGCTTTATACTGTCCTAGCGTCACCCTGGGCCCTCAACCACCCTCAAACCATGGGATCCTCTGTGTCCACAGAGCAAGAAACGGTTACTTCCCCTCTGGCTGATTGATCGGAAGCGCCAGAGCAGGATGACACGGGTCACCAAAGCAACGCCGACGAATCCGCCGTCGCAGCACTCGACAACCTCCACTGCACCCGTCCCAGCTCGATCATCATCGCCGACCGGGAGCTTCTACGCGATGAGCGACGACGAAGAGGGCGATTATGACACGATTACCCACACCGAAACCGGGCGCGGGGTCAAACTTCTGTTTTCCAAGAGCAAGGCAAGTGCTATTCCCAATCGCCGCCACCGCTGCCACCAGGACACTAACCAGCTTGTTGTGTTATCTCTGCAGGTCTACATCCATCCGACACCGTCAGCTAAAGACAATATTCCTGGCTATATTGCGCTCCTCCAACAAAAGAAAGGCTTGAATGAACGCCCAACATCATCGTCTTCCAGAGACTCCCGATCCCCGGCCTCATCAGACCTGCTCCTTGCTTGGATACCGGAGTCACAGCTCGGCGATGCGGCAAGCGTATACGTCAAGGTCGACCTCTGCGAGGGAGACTCTCCTCCGAAGCAGTCGTACCTTGTCCCTCCACCGCCGACTGTAACGACGCACCGGGGCTCCCTCGGTCACTATGCCTTCGCCATTCCCGTCAGTGCCGTCTACAGCTTGCTGGTGCGCCCGCCGAGCCTGGGTTGGTGGTTTGGGAGTGTTATTATCAATAGCCGTGCTGGTGACAGTTTTCCTGCCCTCTTCTTCCACGACAGCGAATGCCAGAGCACCATATTACAGAAGAAGAAGCGCGCTCGCGATACCTTCGACCCCTTCGGCGAGGCCGGGGAGATGTTTTGGGGTGGCGACGAGGTGCTGCGGTGGCTGCGCCGTTACGTGAGTATCGAGCGAAGTGTCGCCGAGCCCAACATCTATCTCGTGGAGCCATCGGCAGAAGATAGTGCGGCATTTGGTGGGAAGCTGACGACGAGTACTGTCAGCGCTATTGGGCGGAAGGACAGTGTTGGGGCTGCTCAGGGGCGAGGCGTGGCTGGTCCCTCAGGGGGTCAGGGCTCAGGTGGTGAGATGGATCCGTTCATGAAGTTCGTGAAGGAAACGGGGTGGAATATTATGGAGAAGTTCAGCAAGGTGACGACATTTACGCGTCAAGCCGCACAGGATGTGCTTGACAACCCCCGGGTGCCTCCGCAGATGAGGAGACTGCTGAAGAATCCGGAGGTTCAAACACTCCAGGAGGAGTTTGACAGCGCCCGTATATACCTCGCGAGGTGGGCGATGGGCATAGCAGAGCAGAGCGAGCGCGACAGGAGCCAGAGGATATGGACCGCTAGGGACGTCATGGAGCTCGAGGATACCGATGTCGGCGAGTTCGAGTTGCTCGATAGCACGAGTACACTTTCTCTGGAGCAGGCCAGAAGGACGGTCACTTTGAAGGAGTGGAAGTCGTTCTTCGATTCCAGGACAGGGAGATTATCCGTCACGGTAGATGAAGTAAAAGAGCGTGTGTTTCATGGCGGCTTGGATCCCGAGGACGGTGTGAGAAAGGAGACCTGGCTGTTCCTGCTTGGGGTCCACGACTGGTACAGCACGGAGGACGAGCGCAAGGCGCAAGTTGCGTCGTTGCGGGACGAGTATATAAAGCTCAAGGGCGCTTGGTGGGAACGCCAGATCGATAAGGGCGGAGAAGGTGAGGAGGGTGAATGGTGGAGAGAGCAGAGGGGTCGGATAGGTACGAATATCTTCCTTTGCGAACCAGGGGTTATTCCCAGCTAACAGTCAGTTACAGAGAAAGATGTCCATCGCACAGATCGCAATGTTCCGATCTTTGCCGGCGAAGACATCCCTCACCCAGACCCGGACTCGCCGTTCGCCGAGACCGGTACCAACGTTCATATGGAGCAGGTGAAAGATATGCTCCTTACCTACAACGAATACAACCGAGACCTCGGTTACGTTCAGGGGATGTCCGACCTCCTCGCTCCCGTTTATGCCGTTCTGCAAGACGACGCTTTGGCCTTCTGGGCCTTCCAGCACTTCATGGAGCGCATGGAGCGCAACTTCCTGCGAGATCAGTCGGGCATGCGCTCCCAACTGCTGACGCTCGACCACCTTACGCAGTTCATGGACCCCAAGCTTTATGCACACCTGCAGTCGGCCGACAGCACCAACTTCTTCTTCTTCTTCCGCATGCTTTTGGTATGGTACAAACGGGAATTCGAGTGGATGGACACCCTGCGTCTGTGGGAGACGCTGTGGACAGACTATTTGAGTAGCAGCTTCCACCTGTTTGTTGCCCTCGCGATTATGGAGAAACACCGCGACGTCATCATGGCTCACCTAAAGCACTTTGACGAGGTGCTGAAATACAGTATGCAACTTTCCATTCCATAGCTTTCACTTCCCGCTAACCGTCGCGCAGTCAACGAACTTTCCGGGACCATTGACCTTGAGTCTACCCTCATCCGTGCTGAGGCTCTATTCAAGCGCTTCCATCGCCTCGTCGACGCCATCGACAAAAAAGAGAATTTCCCCGCGCCTAGGTTGCGTATCGGATTCTCCTCGCCGTCATCATCATCGCAGGAGGTCTCGAGTGGTGGCGACAGTAGCAACACTACAAAAACGACTGCCACATTACCATCGCCGCGTAAAGCTGCCGGCAAAGGGAAAGACGAACCCGTGAAAGTGATTACGCCTGAGTTGAGACAGCTGCTCAGCCGCGAAGTGGTGACAGTCCCTAAGAAAGACACCACGAAGAAACCAGAGGGGTTCCCCACGTGATTTTATTGTTGTTGTTAGGTATAGCTTTGCTGGTGTGCGATGAGCTTGCGATCTGGTTTTTTTTTTGGTTGGTTAGTGGGCAACGGCGGCACTGGGGATGCATTAGGGAACAGGGATGCATGCACTCTCTAGCACATCGACGCCAGGGGATCGGTCCTGGGACAGCACTAGGCAGTCGATCCTCAAACTCGACAAGCAGAGAGCACAGGTACTTCCTGGGTTATGTAACGAATAAAGAGTCAAACACAGCGTAACAGCAACTATCATGACATGAATGCGTTTCGTTTCATAATTGCAAACGCCGTACCGTAAAAATATACCTACTCTTACATCTACACAGAACACCACGAATTTTATCTAGACGTAATGGACTTGACTAACTCTATATATGGCGATGCGATATATATCGGCTGTGACCGGACTCTAAAGCTCGTCATGTGCTGACCCAGAGTTGCCTCCCTGGCTTTCCAAGTCGTCCATGGCCATAATCTTTACGACCAAACTGGTCCAGCCAGTGAAGTGTTGCGTGCGCTGGCCCTTGCCAGTATCAGGGTTGTACTGCTCCCAAGCGAAACCCGTCTCCTCCCAGCTGTTGTACACTGTGTCGACGATGTTCTTGCGCAACCTGGTGTACAGATCCCGAGCGATAGCCTTGAAGGGACCGTCTTGAGTTGCGACATGCTACAATGAGGTCAGTAAAACTCTCTACAATTCTCCGTTAAGAGGAGATGGTGAAACTTACATGCAGCTGCACGATGGCGAGGTAGTTGATGTTGATCCACACCGGGCTGCGCCAGTAGTTCTCTTCGGTGCCGTAGAACTTATCCTTCTTGCTCAGACTGCGGATACCATGTGGGCTCCACAATTCCTCCTCGTCGCCGATCAGGGCCAGCACGCGACCGAGCTTGGGGTTATCATGCACCAGCAACCCCGTCAGGAAGGGGAACAGAGAGATGTACCCCTTGTGGCAGACCAGCGAGTTCTCCTCGAAGTCATCAATAGTGGCATCGCAGTAGCAGCCCTCCTTCTCGGACCAGTGCAGGTCATCAAGGTTGTGTTCGATTGCGTCACGCACCTTGGCGAGCTCAGCAACTTCCTCTGGCATGCTGAGGGCGTCAGCAACGTTACTGAGCAGCTTGGCCATCACACCCATCCACGACATGAGGTCGACGTGCAGCTCGCCGGGGTGCGGCGGCTGGGGGCGCGGGTAGTCGTCGAGCCCGCTGGTCAGCAGGTGCGTTAGGGTACGGCCGCGCCAGCGGTATGCCTCCTTGGTAGAGTAGGCCTTACGGTCGTATGATTTGACATCGCCGGCCTGAGTCTTCTTGAACCAGTCAAACTGGCGACGTAGGAGAGGATAGAGGCGCCGAAGGTACTCCACGCCAATCTCAGGGTTGTCGATCATGGCGGTAGACAGAATTTGGTCTTGTGAAAGGTGCTCCCTGCCTACCGGGAGCGTCCCGTTGGCCTTTTGGAGCTTCTCGACGAAAGCATTGAGCACGAAGAAGAGGGTAGGGGGGTTTGCGTAATGAGGGTATTGCGTCTGGAATTCCTCGGGGACCTTGCTTCGAGCCTCATGCCCAAGGATCTGCTCGCGAGCGATCCATCCATCGTCATCGATGAGGTTGAACCAGCTCCGGACGACCTCCATCGCCAGATCGATATCCCAATCCGCGATGGGCAACAGGTGGAAGCCTTCGTCCCACAGGAAGCCACGGGGGAAGAATGGGCGAGAGGGAATGCTGGTGAAGAGCTCGTACGGTCCCTCCATCTGCTGCTGATTGCGAGCCCGCGCCTCAGCAGTCTCCTCCCAGAAGCCCTCGTTCTCCTCTTCGTATTCCGAGGCATAAGACCGGTCCGCGACCGCACCTCCATAAAAGTACCCGATACCGCCGATGAGGTTAGAAAACATGCTCCTACCAAATCTCTTGTACTTCTCAGCGGTATACGGCGCCTTGAGCTTGAAGACGGCCGAGAAGCGCTCCCCGAAGGCTTCGGTAGTGTCCTGGATCTCCCTTGGTAAATCCGAGGATATGAGGTCCCTGCCAGCCGATTCGCTGGAGAAGAGCACATCGAACTCGAAATTTCCCTCAAAAACCTTCTGGATAATCTGCACGTTGCCCGCACCAGGTCGGTTGGCGAGGTGATATACCTGCCACGGCGGCGGCGCATCGTTGGTATCAAACTCATTCTCCACCAGCCAGTCAACACCCTCCTTGAGCTGCTTGAAGACGATCTGCTTGCCCTGCCAGAGCAGGTCCTCCGGATATGTCAGAGACTGCACGACCGTCTTGCCGCCCGGCCCCCGCGTCTCTGAGAGCCGATGATCACTCGTAGGCTGCTTGCCCTCCCCCTTCGTGAGGACCAGCTTGTAGTTCCCCAGCCCCGGAGAAGACCCCTTAATCGTAACATCCTCATCATAGCCAAGCTCCTCATCGCTCGGCACCGCCTCCAACTCGGAGTCAACCCCTTCCTGGGATACGTAAAAGAAGATCACCGTCTTGCGATCCTCCGGCGCATCCTCCCTAAGTTCGCCCTTGATCCTCGCCGCCCAGCTACCACCATGTGCGCCGCCAGGGACCTTCACAAACGACGTGGTGATATCAATCCCGTTCTCAATGTCGTGGATAGACTGCACACCGCCCCTCCGCGTGTCGAACTCGTCCCACCCGTAGCCCTGCATCCCCGCATTCTGCTCGCAAGTGTACCGCACAGCTACAACAACCACCCAGCCGCATTAGCCCCTATTCCTACCCGTAATCCCACACTACAGCTGCCAGACCCCCCGGAGAAACTCACAAGTCTGAATATCGGCATAGCCGTCCACCTTCCCCCACATCAACGCCGCCGACAAGCTCAGCGGTATCCTAGGGCGCACACCGAAATAGAGGTTCGGCTTGTAGGGCCCCCACAGCAGGCTCTGGTTATTTTGGCGGCCGGTCTCGCTGATCAGGATTGATTCATCGCCAGCAGTAGCTTCGGCTGTGACACCGTTGCCGATCGAGGAGCTGAGGCACAGCAAGGTCGTCAGGAAGGCGGCGAGCCCATAGCTCGATCGCGGCCCTTGGCGCGCCATAGCTGCGTTGGTAAAATATTCGTTTTCGATGCAGACGTTGCGTGCGTTACGTCTTCATTTCCGTTGCGATTGGGGTATTGAGGTTGGTGTCGGGAGCTTATAGCTTATGGTTGGAGATGTTTTTCAGTGGCACCTAGCTGTCTGGCGGTTAACGTTTCTGACACGTTTAGCAACCGGGAGCTGAGGGTACACCGCCGGCCCCCACCTCAGCTTCAATCAGGGGTTCCACCAGCCGTTCCGAACCGCGGGGTTTGGGGTGTTTTAGCGGACGCCACTTCGCCAAGCATCCCCACAAATTGGGGATAGCGGTGGGGGCGGGCGGCAGGGAGCCGCAAGTCACTTGTGCACATTGGGACGTCCTGTATAAGTCGCTGGCAATGAACGTCATGATGAGATGATTCCTGTCGGAATAGTGCATTACCCATGAGGTGGAAAAAAATTGGTCAATAATTTGGAGAGACTTCAAGGCCTAACTCTAGAATGAACTTTTCATCTTTGGTGTCTTTCAGTTAGACGTTCGAGTAAACAGGAATCTAGCTTCAATGATCCCTCAATATTTTGTGTTACATAAGCAGTAGATATATCCGCGGTCAATGGGATAGGATGCTAGTTGGATATTCTGCGACAGACCGAATCGAAATATACGAAGGCTTGGAGAAAGGAAGCCGACGTCGGAGCCGGTGCGGAAGATGCCATTGTTGGCCATAAGTCCCAAGATGAGTCCTCTTCAAGCTTACAGGCATCCTCGGGAGCCCTAATCACACTCGTTAAGGGCCTGCCACTATTTTCCTCTTAAGCTAGGCCCGTTTCACTGCCAGCAGGACCTGCCTTCTGAGGATAAGAGGACCTCCATAGTACCTTCCTGTCGCATGGAGCAAAGTGGCCATTGTTCTTCATCAGAGCCTTCGCATACTAAACTACAACACCGCAATAACAAAAAGATAAACGGGATACCACACCCGATGCCACATGCTTGGATCAAAGTCACAGTAGCGAAGAGCTCAAGTGATGGATGGCTTGGGTGCGAACGTACACCATCGACCGGGCACACCAAGATCAAGAGCCATTGAACCTCGCAAAGCAGACCTCGAGACCAAGAAATCAGCCCAGTCAAGTCTATGGTAAGGCTCAGCCTACATCATCCCTTGATAGCCAGCTTATGGTCGGGCATCGGGCCAACTGCGCCCTCCCTTCCCATCAGTCTCTCCACCCTGCCACCATGTCAACGCCCGGCAGCAACCACCCAAGGATCCCATTTCTCTGCATCGTGAAGGATTCCCATGCACAAGCACATCGGCCTCGCCACACCCCGAGAACCAAACCCCATGCCGTCTTCATAGCCAAGCTCAACCACCCCGAAGAAACATCAAGAGCATCATCATCTCACCGATGCCTGAACGAGCCGTGCTGTGCTGACCCTGCCAACACCACGGCCCACCAGAGGAAGAAAGCTCAACCTCTCGCCACCGTTCCACGAACGCAGCCGCACATTGGCACGACACATTGGGAAATCTGCCTCGCACAGGGCTGAAGGAATAATGGAGCAGGGGAACACAATGTCAGTGGGCAAACCCAGCTGCACGTCACAGACCCCAGTCAACAAACGGGCCATCTGTTATGCCGGCTCCCGCCAGTAGAGCTCCAGGGTTCCAACTACGTCATGGCTGCCATTGCCTGGCTGCCCACCTCAAGACGGAACATGTTGGGGAGGTGCGATGCCACACGGATAGGATACAATGCCATCACACAAAGTAGCAGAGCCGCTCCCCACTGGAGGAGTCTCGCCCGGACCGGGCAGAAGCGGTTGATGGTTACATCTGCAACGGAGGAAAGGGGTGGTATCGCATGGCTGCGCTGCCGCAGTCAGTCACTGGCTGACGGACGGCCTGGGACTCCCAGGCAAATTGAATCTATCTTGCAGTTAGAAGATACAGTGGTTTGAGTCATTGTGAGGGGAGGATAAACAACTGGTTGTGGGGGTATCGAATAAGTAGAGACGGTTGATTGATGAAATGGGCAGACGGAAAAAGATCCACGATAAGAGTGATAGATGGGAATGGCAAATGTGTGCTGCAAAGGCAATGGCGGTGGGGGAGATGTGGCTGGAAACGCATCGGCCAAAGTCCGTCGGAGCCGATGGCCAGGGCGGAGTTAGGCAGGCAGCCTCAGGCAGTCGTAGCCATTTCAACATTCTCCCGCCCGAATGACTCGACCTTGCATACCGCTGTAGAGTAGAAAATGGCATGGTGGTGCGTCTGCACGGCTTCTGTTGTATCTGTGCGGTCGGTGAGTGAAGGATGGTAGTGGATGCAGAGATGCGGAGCGCGGGCTGCAGGTGTCTGGGGGTGGAAGGGTGGGAATCTTGGGATGGCTAGGTTGTGGTGGTTTGGGTTTGATATCGGGCAGGGCGCTAGTCTCCGGGGAGCCCCGCCATGATTCGGGTTCAGGTACAGGACCCACTAACACGGCCCCCGGTGTTCAAATCCGGCGCTCGGTGTTATTCACCAGCGGGGCAGCAAGCAGGTCAGGGAATATCGGCTAACACAAGGTAAGGCTGGCAAGGCGTTCGTTACCTGCTGGGTGTCGCCCAGCTGCGTTGAGTTTGGCGAACTTGCAGCAAAAGCGGCTGTGCAAAAGCGGGCAGCCTCCGCTCTCCCACACACCCTTCCCCACCTTCCGCTGTCCCAACAGCTTGTCAAGGTGCTGACACGCGCTCACGTTTTCTCGCGTCTGGGTACTAAGTACACATTGTATCTTGTCCGCCTGCGCCTACCGTCTCAGAAGCCGAGGGACTTTCCCCGCCAAGCTGAAGCTGGATATGGTAGCTTTGTTTCATGGGGGGATCTTGCGGCAGACCTGGCCGCCCTTCTGACTACAGACCTGCGTACCTAGAGGTTGGCAATGTGACAAATCCACCAAGCTGGAAGGCTTATCCAATTCAGGGAATTTCAGGCATGTTTCGGCAGCCGCAATTTGGTCCCATCGGGGTTTTCGTGGCCTCGCAACGTACCTCGTAGATATTTGACAGAACTTTTGTCCGATTGTACGAAATACGCCAGAAGTACCTCCGTACTAAATCCTTACAGAAGGGTACCTACCGACCGTGGGACAAGTGACGACAGGTCGGGACTCACACTACGTAATCCCCCGAGTCGAAAACTACTCGACACGTCTCCCTCAACGCCTCGACGCGTCTCCCGCTCGCAATCGAAATGAATGCCGCGTCAGGCAGCAACTGCACAGACAGGACCCTCTATATGCGCCAAGACGTCAGAACAGAGATGTTTCGTCACTTGCAGCAAGCCCAAAGGCTGATTATTAATTGATCAAGCCACACGATGCACTGCGCTGCAGGTTGCCAGTCACGCTAGAGATGCACGCTCCACACGCCAAAGATTGCTATTCTGGAAGGAAACCCATTCCCTTGCTTTTGTTGGTTGAAGACAGAGAGAGTAAGTAGAGTTACATACACACTTTACGGAATACCTAAGGCGGGGGGTATATGCAAAAATATTTTGACCAAAGCCAGCAGTCGAAGAGAAGGTGTCTTGTTGAGAAATATGTGGGGAGCAAGGGGAACGCAAAAGACAGTGAGGTGAGAGGGGGAAAAAAAGGGGGGACCGCAAAAATTTGAAGACGTCCCAAAAAAAGGAGAGGCTCTCTATCCATTTCATGTGAAAAGCCAAAAGTGACAACCAAGAGGAAAACCATTCCCAATGTCCAATCCGACCCCAATCCCAATTCCGGTGCCCACCCAATCCATGAACCGCATCAATGCATTTCAGAGTCGTGAATAATGAAAGAAGAGAAAAACAGGGGGAATGTCAGAGCAAGCCGGACATCAAAATAGTGAGTGACGATCCTTCCCCAGCTCAGCCAACAGGACTGATGTCTCAACCGCGCCTTTTTTTCCCGCCAGTCGCCTCAGGTGCCTAACCACCTGCCTCTTTTGTCAGTAGTCCGATCGCATGACAGCAAATAACCGCAAAACTAAAACCAAACCATCGGGTGCAAGAAATGTAACACCCCCCTCCCAAGCAAGAAAGAGAAAAAACGAAAAAAACGAAGGAAAATGGGCAGACTCTTACCGAGTGAATCATACACCGCCCCCCTGATCAAAGTCGTAATCGTAGTAGTACGGGCTACTGTCATCAGTCCCACCATCATTGACAGAGTAGTACCGATCATCGCCACTACTGCCTCCATCACCGGCAGTGCTCCCACTCGTAGTATAGTACCCCGGCGAGACACCCGCAGTAGGGGCAGCATAGCCGCCACCATATGGGCTAAGGTAATACGGGTTCCCACTGCTGCTGCTACCGCCAACAGCAGCGCTGCCGTCATGAACTCCGGATGACTCGCGCCGACTTGCGGTGCCTTGCGGACTGCTGGTAGCTGACGAGGCAGCGTGGGCATCACGCCAAGGACCGCGCGTGTAAACCATGCGCATGTCCATACCGCCCCAAGGTAGGCCAGACAGCTCGCCGTCAGGGGGCAGTTCGCTCGGCGTAGGGATACGGTATGAGCCTGAGGCGAACTCCTGGTTCTGCGCGTCCCGCTGAGCGCGGTCTTTTTGCTCGCGGGCTTTTTCTCCTAGCAGGTGGGTATACGGTTAGTTCTGTGATCTGATGTATGTTGTGTGATCATGCTAGTGAATAAAAGTCTATCAAACTTACGGAACTTGCGCTGCGCAATCCGGTTCTGGATGCGCCTCCTCTCCTCGGGCTCGGTGATCTCGGTCCAGTCGTCTGACTTGGTCTTGCCCTTCTCTTTATCCTTCCTAGAGCTTGAACCACCCGCGCCGCCCGACGATGAGGACTGGTGGTGCCTTGATGATCGCGTCGACATCTTCTTGGAGGATTTCTCTTCCCGTTCGGTATCAGAGCCCGAGTCAACGGCTCCCGGTCTGCCCTCTCTTCGCTTCTTGTTACTGCTGCTACTGCTAGTACTCACGCCCTTGCCCTTGTCCTTGGAAGACTTTTTGCTGTGGCGGTGGTGGCGCGAGCTGGTTGCTGTTGGGGTTGGCGGTTCTTCGTCTTCCTCTTCGCCTGCGTAACTGTAGGCGTACCCGTGCTCAGAGTCGTCTCCCTCGATGTATATCTCGGGAACTTCCTCGGAATATTGATAGTACCCCAAGGCTTGCTGTTGTTGCGTATAGTAGGTTGAGGGATCCCTAGTCGGGTCTGTCTCTTGGTCTTCGGGGTGTTGGTATGAGGACATCTTAAATATGTTTGGAAAATGTACGGGACAAGGGGGTCTGGAAAGGGGGCAGAGGGGAGAAAAGGCTCACAAAGCCTGGGTCTTCTTCGTTGTACTTCTGGCTCTCGAGGATGAACCACAGCGGATCTGTATTCAAGGAAAGGGAACGGGTAAGAGGGTGCTTCTACCTACAAGGCTATTGATAGCGGCTCCCAGTCACCAGCGAGAGCTGCAAAGAAAGTGGCGACTCCTTTAAATAAGGGTCAGGTACGATAGTAGCAAGGTCGGTCGAGTATAAGGCTCCCGTGGGGAGACGTAGGCGGTTGTTTTGACTGCGCTGCTCTGCCTCGTCCGGTCATCGAGGACCGATACACCGACACGGGTTAAGGTTGGGCACTCGACGAGTAAGGGGGCGATGGGGCGAGGTGAAGTCGGAAGGATCCTGAAGATGGGAAAGTTGAAGCCTATTCTGGCACAGTGTCGTTGTGGAGCTAGTTATCGGTAGGTCGGTAGAAGAGACCGAGGAGTGATCCGGAACAGCAAGCCAGGGCTGCCGCGAGTGAACCATATAAGACGGGCTGTCCCGAAGCGGGCGTCGTGGTCTGGGAGGAGTGTATGAGTCTGGGTATGGGTATGGATGTCAAGGCCCCCCGCTGCCGACGAGATGTAGACGGCGGGACAGTTGAGTATGTGGAGTACCCATCCATGGTGGTCTACCCGGGCCTTGTGAGGAATGTACACATGTACCACTGACTGCATATCCCATACCGATACTCGAATAAGGTACAGGGCTTAGGCTAGTGGAGACGATAGCCGGTCATGGGAAGACGGACAGGGGTGACCAGAAGGAGCAGCGGGGGCAGAAAACCATGTTCGACAGCCGGCAAGCAAGTACCCACACAGACATATCGTTGCCGTCACGGCGGTTGGGTGGGGCGACTGTGTTGGAGTGGGCTGGAAAGGGGGGTGTGCACTGCGTGTCTCCAGCGGTGTGTGAGGGGGGGTGTACGTGTGTTTCGACAACGGGTAGCAGGTGGCGGAGAGGGGGGGCTCTCTTCCAGGGACAGGACCCCCGTCTCCACGCGCGACTCCCTCCCTCAACGGCTGGTCGCATGTTCCTTACCTATGAACGGCGGATATGTAGAGACGGTGCAGCGGCGGCGCATACCTGTTTGGTATTGCCGCTAGGTGTACAACCGAATTCAGAGCCGAGGGCAATATAGTCAGGGCGACTCTAAGCCTCACTGTAGATGCAACCCTGCCCACTGTCAATCATCCGGTAAGTCTTCGACGTTGTGCCGTGTGGTGCCGCGGCAGGCGGGCAGCGGGCTGGGATCTGCGAGCATGTTAGGTAAACGAGACAGCCAGCTGAAGAGACCTCTCTGGCTTTGCTGTGGATCACTCATCGACGTATTGTCGAGGGATGAAAGCGAGAAATACGACCCGCGAAACAACACCTTGGCCGCCGTCAAACAGCATCGCTGTGATGAGCCATGGGATAAAAATACACATCTCGCTTCCCACCGGCCACTGCCGTAGCCTCCCAGGGCAGCAAATGAGGGCTTTTGTTTCAGGTCCAGGCACAAGGCAATTACACTACGACTGAAGGGTGACAGGCCAGTAGGGGAGCAGGGGAGCAGCACCTGGCAGGGGCCGCCGCTGGGCGGGAGGATGCTGCTGATCACCTTGTCTTCGGCAAGTGGTGGAAATCCAATGGAACCCTGCTGTGGTAGTCCGCAACTGACGTTATGCCCCAGTCCAAGCCAGTAGCCAGCGTGGTAACGTTGGGTGATGAGGTAAGTTGGGACCTCTGCTTCGGCTCCAGAGTTCCACGCTTCGACTTCATCTCCAGGAGCAAGGTCCGCGATCCATGAGAACAGCAATCTGCGGACGAGTCCGGACACGCAGGAGCGCATGGGAGCCACATGGCGGGAACTTTGCGTCTTGCTCGAGCCGGCCCTGTCTCCACGTCATTGCTTTCCCGCCCCGGCGCGCTGAGGCGTGTAAGTGGTCGCGGCCTCGACTACCAAATTCCCTATTGCCCAACAAGTGGGGCATTAGTTCTTACCACGAACGACACTGGCCGCGTATGCCATGGACTCTAGGGCTCTTGCTGCCTCAGTTTGATCCGAGGAGGACTCCAAACAGAGCACCAGATAATCAGTCAATGGATCAGGACGGTGGGACAATATTTCCATATTGAGGAGGGCTTTCGTCGACTATCCCGCATTGCTGGTTCCTAGTGGTGCTCTGGTGCTTGGTGCTCGGGTCTGGCATCTACCCCGGCCAACAAGGTCTGAAGACTGTCCGGTTGGCCAGGCTGTAAGCTCGCTCTGGTGATTGGTGGTTGCAGTGTGTCTACAGTCTGGTTTGAGTCTTCTCTGTGGAGAGGAGGGAAGGGATGAGAGGCGGAGGCCAATATTCCGCATTCCGCGCCCACCACCATCGGTATCGTTATCAGTCCCCAGCCTTGTGACTCGACAGCCAGCGGAGATGCAAGAGTCTTGAGGCTGTGAGATCTGCAGGTCGACCGTAGTTCCCAGGTCTTCCCCGCCAGGTGTGTCCATGTAAGGGCGTGACGTGAACCACTAGCTAGCTGCCAGCCGAACGCTCGAGTCACCGACCGAAAGCTTCCCCAAAAACTGCTCTTGGCACATGCCAACGCGCGAAGACCCCCTGCAAGCCGCTGCAATTGCTGCAGAAAGAACCGCAGGCCCAAGCCCAGTCGAGAAGGTCAATACGAACAGTTCCCTATAGGTGGCTTGATATCGGCGCTGCGTTAGGCTGGTTTCAACGGCGTTGCAACAGAAATTGCCGTGGCGTTTGCTCGAGCACCAACGTGTTTACACGGAAGCTCTGCTCCTCACCGTCTCCTTGGGGAGCAATAAGCTTAATAGGGCACCGCCACATTCCAACCCCGCCGCCGAACAATGATGCCGATGCGCACGAGAGCGATATAGACACCGAATAAATTAGGAGCCGCTGCAGTTCGTCCAAGAGACCCCCAATGTTCCTCTTCAGCTGGGTATGCAAGGATTATTCACGGCTCTTGACCAGGAAGCTTTCCCCTGACCTGAGATCCCCTCTCTTGCATAGCTGCACGGCCACACGGGCCTCACATTGTTGCATGTCCTCCAATGCCAACCTTTTTTAGAGCCTGGCCCGAGACGCTGGTCCGTCCGACCCTCACAGGCGAGTTACAGCGCAGGCCATCAGGATGCAGACCGTTAACCTTCAGCTGAACAACGGCCCGCCAATTGGATCTTGAGATTTGTGTCTGCCAAACCGATCCTTCCGGAATTAGCCCTCGTCTGCTACCCACGCTGAAATTGGGGTCGAATTTTCCGTGAGCAACAATTCGTCCTCGGGTAGTCAACGGTATCAAACGGGAAGCAGCAGTTGTCGAAACAGCAGGCAAAGGCCCATGGTTGAACATAGCGTGGGCAACCACAACCCAAAGCTGACGTTCCGGGAAATGTTCTTTGGCCGGGTAGGCTATTGCAGGCTTATGAGCCGCGCGCAATCATGCCATCCCGCAGCTCTCTACCGCAGATTTGCGCGCGCATGCAGCCGTTTTGTCGTGTCACACACCTGAACGCTGGCAGATACTTGAGGCGAGCTGAGAAAACCACTTAGTTCCAGCACCCTCTTCCTCTGGACGAAAGTACCGGTGCTAGAACAGGTAAAGCACGTGCATGGCAAGGCGTTTTTCTCGCTTTTCGAGAAGTTACCTCCAAGACGACCAGAGTTGGCGTGTTATTCAAACCTTCTCGACCTCAGCAGGACTTCAACAGTTCCAGGATGTGGTATCCCGTCGCATGATGAGATTCCGATATTGCTGGCCGATATTCCAGGATAGCTGCGGCGATATCCTCACCAGCCATTGCTTTCCATAGCCAGCGATACCGCGGGTGACATGGTTGAGGTGGAAATATGTCTTGCCGGGTTAGTGGTGACGAAGAGCAACTCTGCCTTGCCAAGACCACTGAGCAGATGACAAATGTAACCTTTGGTGGTTGTGTTGGTGACCGGTAGATTCTCGGAAAATGAGCGCGTTACAGAATCGGGGTTCAATCCATCCGATTTGACATGTCGAGATCCGGGTTGAATCCATGTTGGGGGGCTTAGACGTTGGATACCCCTCATTGTGGTAGTCCGAGTGCTGGGAGAATTTCAGCCGCAGTATGTTTAGCAGCGGAGGAACTTTAAATGAGACGATCATTGCTGTTCTCCCGCGCCGAATGCTCCAAATCCTGGCTGTGTTCCGCGGCTCGGAATGACAGATCGAAACAATTGTGGACAGGAGGGGTAATTTGGCTTGGAATAGCTTCATACCCTGTTCCACACAGTTTGACTTCAAGTCATAGTGTCAAGTCGTCGCGCAATTGTGTTACCCGCAGCCGGCAGAGGTGGTGATGTGATGTAGCTTTCCAGCTCACAGCCACAGTGAAACCGTCGCGATCCAAGAATCCAATCTGGAACCTGGCCGGCAAAGGGATTGGGGGTTACCTGGTCCGATGCGAAAATAACCTAAAACAGATCGCTCCGAGAGTTCGGACGCTTGTGCCGACATGCGATCCAACCTGGGGGCCTGGAGAAGCTTGACTTGGAGAGCTGAGTCCGGAGCTGGGGAGCAACAACGCGACACACGGGGGACATGTAGGGTAACTCGGTATTAGGAGGCGGTGACTCACCTAATACAATTGTGACGAAAGGCTCGGGCAGCCCGTTTTGAGGAGAGCATGTGTGTTTCCTCTGACAAACGAGGTCCACAAGAGAGTTGATGATTGCCCGATGTGAACTGCCACACGGAGCCCCCCCACACCTGAAGGCATGTACTGAACCCATCAAAATGGCGGGCCCCGAAGCCGGTCCGGCCGGACTCGAAGCCGAGCCCAAAGGCTGTCACAGACCCATCTAGCTGTCGCGAGTGGCTGTTGTATCGGTGAAAAATCCACGGCAGGGAGCGCGTCGCCCAATACCAGTGTATTAGGTCAACACCCACCCCGATCCGAAGGAATCAAACAGCCAATCCACTCCGGCAACGCGGGTGTCTGGGACCTGCGTAATAGCGACGAAAGAGAGGGGGTTCGAGAAAAGAGGCGGGCAAGCCGAGGACGTCGATGTCGACTGGTCGAGCTACGGGAACTTTGAGGGGATCTTCGGCCCAGTGAGTCACGTCACCACAGGTGCCTCAAGCCCTGAGCTCCAATCGCCAAGTTCAATGACCTCACAACGACTCTCCCTCGGCAGCATCGAAATTGCGTAAAAAAGCTAACACTTTTTTGTGTCAGTTCTGGGGTAATGCGTCAATGCGACTGTATTACGTGGGAGCGCCGCATCGTCGGAACTCACATTGTTTGGTGAGAATCTGTTCTGGGAAATCGCGTCCGCGTCGCTCGTCGGGTTCCATGCCATGGTGACGTCAGCTTGCACTTCCACGGTCCTTTCGAAAGACAAAATAGGCGCGGCAATGACCGAGCAAGTAACTGATCAAATGAGGGAACCCAGTGTGATGTTCAGTGTTGGAGTGCGGCTTGCGTTAAGTATTCGTGTGCGCCGCGTGGAAGGTCCCGTCTGTTGGGCTGCCTCCCGGGTCCTGGGTCATCGGCGATTTTATCCACCTCGCAATGGCACCATCTGCGCCATCGCAGCTGCCGTTCCCGGGCTCTTTCCTCGCCAAACATTGATTTCGCCTTGCGAAATGCCCCAACTCGATCCTGTGCCGGGGATCTCCCGTCAGCCCTACGACATGAAAACGTGAAACGAGTGACGGAATCCAAAACTTCCGAGGCGAGGCTGACTGTGTTGATTGAACGAGGCGGAACCGACAAGCTACGGAATGGGGTTTGGACCCATGAAATATAAGTTTGTTCCGAGAGAGGGTTCGCTGACGGAACTTTCCGTTTGGTATCAATCCCACTCCGCGGAGTTGGTTCATTATTAGTCAAGGCTGATTAACAGGAGTTGGGTCGCCGTTGTGTGATGTCTGGATACCGAAGGTAGGCTAGTGGGGTCAATGCCGACGTTGAAGGCCGCAGGTGGCGTCCAGTTATGCTTCGTCGTGAGCGAAGGAAAGGTCGGAGTCCCGAGCCACGGACCGCAAAAGTGCAACGCGATTCCGGTGAGCAGAATGGTGTTATAAGGAAAGCCTTCTCGGAATTCGTCCCGGTCACTCATTACAACCTTAAGCCATGAAATGGCGTGTGATGTACAAGATATTCAGCATGGTCAGGTAGGTTGGTGGTAAATTCCTTCTAAAATACAGATTTACATACAAGCAGCTTAATCTCTACAGCGCGCGGAATAGCACCGCCAATTCGTATGACGCTCGCTGCCATTAGTGCTGCTTCTCCCTCAGAGCCTTCCGCTCGGCCACACGCCTCTTGAAGCGCACCTCTGCTTGTCTCCGCTCACCTCCATCAACCTTGTGGCCTCTCTTGTCCTCCCACATCCCCTCCGTCACCTTGATTGTAGCGCCGCCGCCCTCTGTGGGGAGGGCATACGGCCCAACAATGGTGCGGACTCCCTTGACCTTGAACCCTCTGGGCCTCGCCAATTCCTCGCGTGGGAGATCCTCCACTCTCTTTCCAGCAGGTAGGTTGACGACGTGCCTCAGCGTCAAGATAGGATTCTTTTCCGTCTCCAGGACCTTCAGGCTCGCGGCGCCGTTCTCCACGTACTTCAGATCGCCTCCGATGCCAAACCTGCCCTCCCTGAACCGTTGCCTCCACCTCAACAGATATTTCCGTGACCGAGGCGGTTCTAGCCCAAGCTCTCTCAATTGATCGGTGGTCAAAGTGAACAAGGCGTCCCACGTTGGGAATTTCGACGCATGTTGCTTCAGATCTCGCCCGATCAGGGTGAGAAAGGTCTCGACGTCGGGTACGAAGGGAGTGGTCGCCGGGATTGTCGGCGGCTGCGTGGATTTATTTGAATGTGCCCATCGTGTCTGCGCTTTAAGGCTGGAGGCGATAATCGGGTTGGCGGTGCATGGCCGGAACAGAAGCCCCAAGGCGGACTGTATCCTCAGCGACTTCATTATCGCTGAGACTCGCGTTAGCTTTGACGCATAGGTTCGCAATGCAGCTATCGCACCTATTGTGAATTTTCCCCGGGTAAGTGATTGGGGGTGGTGGTCATGACAAGACACGACGACTCCAGGAGCTTTGGCTAGCTGTTCCTGCGCACGCGTTTCGTAGATGGAGATGCGAGCCTGGAAAGTTTTGCTGGACTCCAATGCCCGAGCAGGGATCTTAAAATGGCCCGAGCGCCTGAAGTTGGATTTGTGGGGCTCTTCAGGCATCAGACCCCCGTTGACTGGCTTGTGGGAGACCACGGCGGCCGCAACCAACTTCCCGTGTAAGTCCGGGCTGCTCTCTTCCCTCTTCCTCACCCCTCTCCTTCCTCCTAGTCGCCTCCAGACTCACCATCTTTCGTCTGCATGACACCCGACAGCCCCTAAGGGCCGCCCATTCTTGCACTACGAAAACGCCAGTTTTCCATCACTTCAATGCCTTCGCATCGGCCTTGACACTTATCAGCCCTGACGATCTCAACCCTGGCGCCCCTCCGCAGCCTGGCCCCATAACAGTCGCCACCTCGAATTGGACTTCCACGTGAACGCCACGTGAATGCTTCTTTTCTCCCCTTTGCTCGCCCGTAATGCCAAGGTTCGGAGCGGCGAGGCCCGCCGCCCGACAGAACGAACAGAAGTCCAAGGAGGAGAGTGTAGCGGCTCTGGTAAAGCTGGTGCAGTCAATCCCATCGGAAGCCGCTGGTGGTGCGTCCCAGGGCGCTGGAAAGGAGCGACCGGTGAAACGCACGAAGAAAGCAGCTGGAGGGCGTGATCCAATCTGCATTGCTCGGGAGCGGATCCAGTTCCCGAGTTGGGAGTCAGCAGACACCGAGAGCAACACCACAACTCGCCAAAATGCGGGCGAAATTCTTTCCATTTCGATGACCAGGGCAGGGCCACGCGGGCAAGATTACCAACTGGCCCTCTCTCCTCGCAGAAAGGGCGGCGGCGGATTCTCAGTTGCCCAGACCTTCAAACGAAGTGCTCTCTCGGCCCGACAGTTGTCCACGATCTCAGTGGCGGAAGCCCAAGCATTTGACCCTGGCGACGACGGCTGTCTCTGGGTATCAGTTGAAGTTACCATCGAGCAGGATGGTGCATCAGTCAATTTTAGCCTCGCCATTGAGGTCAACTGGAACGGTAGCATAAGTGTCTGGGGTACAACTCAGTCTCTTACCCAGCAAACGTTACGACAGAACCATCTTCGGGCTTGGTATCCCGCAGTTGACACCCGTTTCTTTGGCTCGCAAGAGGCCCCGGCGACCCCCCAGGACTTCTATGAGGCAGCCTCCATTCCCGACAAAGAAGAATTTGCAGATGCCTCATCCCTTGAAGTCCCAGGGTTAGAGGCCAGGCTATATCCGTTTCAGTGCCGGGCAGTCCAATGGCTTTTGCGGCGAGAAGGCGTGGACTGGTGTTATGACTCCGACAGTGGCTCAGGCAGGTTTGAGCCATTCGCACTGCCAGACCAGGTACTCCCCGTTTCATTCAAGCAGCTTCAGGACGCAAATGGGGAGAAAATTTACATGAGTCCTGCTCTCGGGGTCGCGGTAAGGGACATATCGCTTTTCCGAGGTATTCGGGATCTCCGTGGCGGCATCATCGCTGAAGAGATGGGACTCGGCAAAACGCTCGAGGTAATCGCACTGATGCTTCTGCATCGGCGCCCTGAAGGACCAATCATGGTCTACGACCCATGGCTAGGCCGAGAGAATCTCGCAACATCGGCCACATTGATCGTAACACCGTCGACACTCCTCGAGCAGTGGCTATCCGAACTTAGCCGACATGCGCCGACCGCGAGAGTTCTTTACTATCCGGGGTTAAAGAAGGCAGCCAGAAATAAGCACGATGTGGAGATGTCTGCCGAGTATATGGGTGATCACGACGTGGTTATCACTACTTATGAGGTTTTACGGTCCGAAATTTGGATCGCAACTGACCAACCGGAGCGATCCATGAGAAATTCGAGGCAATATGAGCGGCCAGTATCCCCTCTTGTCCAGCTATCCTGGTGGCGCGTCTGTATAGACGAGGCCCAGATGGTGGAGAACTGGACGAATAACGCTGCAAAGCTGGCCAGAAGAATTCCTCGGATCAACGCCTGGGCGATCACTGGTACACCGGTGAAGGATGACGTTCAAAAAGGTATGTGTGAACCCCCTCGGAGGTAACTGCGGTCGCGCTAATTTGATGTTATAGATCTCCGAGGGCTTTTCAACTTCCTCCGATACGAGCCATACGCGTCGGATCCTAAGATATGGAGTTCATTTGCAACGACATACAGGGACTTTTTTCGGGAGATCATCGAGTCTATCTCAATACGGCACACAAAGAGCCTGGTGAGAAGCGAGATATCAATTCCTCCACAGAGACGCTATGTCATCACCATGCCTTTCACCGCCGTTGAGGAGCAGCACTACCAGACTCTCTTCAAAGAGCTTGCTGGCTCTTGCGGTCTAGATATCTACGGCAACCCAGCGCAAGACAACTGGGATCTCGAGGATCCTGCGGTACAAAGTGCGATGCGGAACGCTCTTGATCGCCTGCGCCAGACGGCTCTGCATCCTGAGGTTGGAAACCGCAACCGTCGCGCACTTGGACAAAAAGCCGCACCGATGAGGACGGTGACAGAGGTTCTTGACGCGATGCTGGAGCAGAGCGATGGTGCTAGGAGGACTGACGAACGCAATCTTCTTGCTTTGAGGATAACAAAGGGGCAAATTCTGGCAGCCCTGGATCATGTGAAAGAGGCAATGGCTCTCTGGAAAGACGTGAAGGAGAGGAGCACGACTATCGTATCTGACTGTCGCGAACAGCTTGGGAAAGAAATCGAAGAGGTTCGTAAGAAAGACGGGGATGGGTCTCAAACATCATCAGACAATGGCGAAGAGGACTCCCAGGATGACACCATCTCTCCCAAAGTGGGAGAAGCTCGACGTCGGCTCCGACACGCACTTGAGATTCAGCACAGAGCCGTGTTCTTTTGCGCGAATGGATATTTCTCCATCAAGTCAAACGAGAAGATGACTGTCCCTGATTCCGAAGAGTTCAAGCAACTGGAAGAAAAGGAGACAGAGCACTATAATCTTGCGAAACGCATCAGGAAGGAAATTCTCCAAGAGGTATGGTCTCCTAACTCAGCTCGTTTAAACAGCACTAACGTGCATAAAGAGTTATGGCAAAGCAAAGGCTTTGATGGCCCGGCTTGTGGTCGCTGCTAATAAACAGAGCTTCGCGGTCATTCCAGAGTCCAAGTCAGCCGAACAGAAGGGTATCGAAAGCCGGAATATTGTTGATGCCCTTGAAGAGATAGGTAGCGCCTTGGATCAACAGGCAAACCAGCTTGACGACTGGCGCGAGCATGTAATTCAACTGCTTCTAAAGCCCTTGGTCGACGAAGAGACTGAAGATCTCACCGGCGAAGAGTACGAGCAGTCGACCCGTGAGCAGGATGAAATCATGGTCTTTGTTCAGGTTCTCCGAGCTGCAATTGCAGACAGATTGGCTACGATAATTGGGCAGAAAAACTTCCTCGTGGACCACGAGACCAACGTAGCCATTAGGCTTGCAAACAACGGCGACGGCCCCTTTCCTGAGAAGCTTCTCCGCCTGTACGACCTTCGAGACGCCATAAAGCCCCCATTTGTTGAGAATGATTCCCTCAGTTCTCTCAAGGGTGTGGTATCGGAGTTACGAGGCCTATCGGTAAGGTTGCGGCACGATGCATCGACTGGGAGTGTGCGAGCGGTCACCGAGCTAGCGATTGTCACCAAACTCCTCAAGCTTGCACAATCTCAGCAGGCGGAACAGTCCAAGGCTGCCACAGCCATGGAACAAGAGACTGAGCGGTTTACCGATACGCTCAATGCCCGTCTGGACTTTTACCGCCAACTTCAAGCTGTCTCAGACATGGTCGGAGAGTACGATGGGCCAGTTGATGACAACGCTCTTGAGTTGGCTACACGATCGGAGCAGGCATTGCAAACAAAACTGGCCACAGCGGAATCCAAACACCGATACTGTAAGTTCTGTCATTGTCATTAGCCAGCTACCATGTTTCTGACCTGTTCTCTCCCAGTGGTGCACCTCAAGGATGCTGAATCCAGCTCCGAAGACCAGAGGCTATGTGTTATTTGCCAGTGTACCTTCTCAATTGGCGTCCTCACAGTGTGTGGTCATCAGTTCTGCAAAGAATGCATTACGCTCTGGTTCCGCGCTCACCACAATTGCCCCGTATGCAAGAGACAACTCAACCAATCAAATTTACATGACATCACTTTCAAACCACAAGAGCTCAAGGTTCACTCCGACGGAAACAACGAAAGCCCAAATCAATCACAGAGTACTCCGTCTAAGAAGATCTCTACCATATATTCGGAGTTCAACCCAGAGAAACTGGCTGAGATCAAAAACATTGACCTGCAAGGGCCGAATTTCACGACGAAGGTGGATACAATGGTTCGACATCTCCTGTGGTTGAGAGAATCTGATCCCGGGGCCAAATCTATCGTTTTCTCGCAGTACAAAGAATTCCTGGATGTCCTTGCACAGGCATTCAGGAGGTACCGCATTGGACACGCATCTTTCGATAGAGCCAACGGGATCTCGCAGTTTAAGGAAGACCCCGGGACTGAAGTCTTCTTACTTCACGCAAGAGCCCACGCCAGCGGTCTCAACCTGGTCAACGCCAGTCATGTCTTTCTCTGCGAGCCTCTACTCAACACGGCCCTCGAACTCCAGGCGATTGCTCGTGTCGACCGTATCGGGCAACTGTCTCAAACAACAGTCTGGCTTTACATTGTTGACGGCACGGTAGAGGAGTCAATCTACAATCTCTCGGTCCAGCGCCGGATGGAGCACATGGGTCGCAACATTCTCAAAGGGAAGTCCAAGGAGTCCACACCTGAGCTGCTGGACGCCAATCTGGACGCTGCAAATGCCATAGAAATGCAGCAGGCACAGTTGTCGAAGCTGATGGGCAAAGATGGAATTTCTGGTGAGGTGGTAGACAAGAAGGATCTGTGGACTTGTTTATTTGGACATGCGAGGGCGAGACAAGGGCACGAAGAACAGCTGCTTGCGAATCCCGTCACGCGCGGATTCATGGCTGCTGAGGCAGCAGAGGAGCGGCAAAGAGCACAGGAGGCGCTGTAAGCTAGGTAGATTTAGGGGTTCAGGGCATTTGTGATGAGCGAGCAGCATGCTTGTTTATAGCAGGTATGAGACGTATACGATGTAGATGATTAACGAGCCGCGGCTGGGTATTTCGAGCCAGAAAATCAAAAGATGAGTGAGTGAATGCTTGGCATATTCGTGCTCTTGAATTGATGCGGTTTGTCTTGGCCCTGCCAGTAGATACGGAAACACAAAGAATCCATCAGATACTCATCGCCCGCTACCCTGGTCAAAAGACCTGGTACAACTATCAAACGCCCAGTACAGCGCGAGGAGAGCCCCGTCAGTAATATTCGGTCAGGTATCCAAGAATCCAACTGCCTAAAAAGGAACCAACCAGCCATCCAGCCAACCTATACCCCAAAAAGAGACAGACAGAACAGGGAGGGAATCATCGCCAAACACCAGCCCTGGCAACAGAAACGCCTCGACGCCTCGACACCCCGACACCCCATAAGTTCCCCTTCCATGCAATCCCGCTCGCCTGCCCCCAATGATAGACACACATACACGCGCACGCACACAAACACGCACAACTAGACTAAAACAACATCGAGCCCTCCTCAACCATTTCCTTGAACTTATCATCCGGCTCCTCAAATTTATACCCCTCACCTCTGCACACGCGATCAACCTCCTCTCTCACAAAGGGATACACATCTTTCCAGGCATTGCGGCCCATCCAGGGATCCAAATGGCCATAGCCTGGCACGACTCTCCTGCGGTACTCGCCGCCATTCGGTCCAACAGTCCCAAAGGTATCGCACAGGCGCTCGTATGTGCGCTCCGTGGACTCTGGGCTCAGCACGGCGTTGTCGCGACCGACGAACAGAAGGAAGGGAATGCCCTTGAGGCGCTGGACGTTCTCGTCCGTGTCGAGAGGGGTGTAGTCGGGGGCGTTGGACATGACGTGGCCTTCGTAGCCCATTTTCATGAGGAGGTTGAGCAGGCGCATGTTGACGCCGCCGAAGAAGCGGTCGATCTGGCGATGGGTGGCTTCGTTGAGGTTGTGGTGGTTCCAGCAGCGGCCGAAGACGAGGGAGCAGCGGTGGCAGGCGGCGTTGTTGCACATCTCGCGGCGGGACTGGGGGTACAGGCGGAGGAGCTGGTTGACGACGCGCTGGATGATGCTGTCGTCGGGGCTGGTGCTGCAGTTGAACCAGGTGCCGGCGAGCTTGGTGTAGAGCTTGTCCATGGGGATGGGGCCGACGAGGACCTTGGCCATGTTGGCGGGGCCCCAGATGGGGTTCATGAAGACCTGGCTGCAGGTGACGCCGAGGATCCAGTCGGCGGGGATCTTGCCGTCGAGCAGGCCGGAGCTGAAGGCCACGCTGCCCATGCAGTGGGCGATGGTGTAGACCTTTTCAGGGCCGTGGACCTTGCGGATGTACTCGAGGCAGGCGCGGAGGTCGAGGCGAGCGTCGTAGGTGGTGTGCATGTTCTCGGCCACCATGAGCTGGCCGATGCGATGCACTGTGACGAAGACGCGGTAGCCTGCGCGCGTGTAGTAGTTGACGGCGTTGAAGGGGATGGTGGGCAGGGCGTAGATCTGGTGGTCGACAGCGGCGCCGGGGATCATAAACAGGTTCTTGACACCCCCGGCCGGGACATGTGTGGGCTCCCAGATGTGCATGCGCGTGCACACCTTGTCCTCGGCGTAGATGGCCACCGACTCGTCCGGCAATGTCGGGTTGACGTAGCCGCTGTACGACTGGCTCGGGTATTGCAGCTTGGCGAGGGGTGCCATCAGCAGGCCGAGCGACTTGCGGGTGAAGAAGGTCAGGAAGCTGGCCGCGCTAAGGGTCTTCTTGAGAAGGCCGCTGCCGGTCGGCGTCATGGTCATGATCTCGGACAGGAAGTCGGTGGGCTGGATGTGCATGATGCCCCTGGCGAGGACGGTGCCCTTGCGCCACGCGTCCTCGTCGTCGAGATTCGATGTGATGCCCTTCTCGTACTCGCTGATGGTGATGTACAGCGTGGTGGTCGCCTTCCAGAATCCTCGCGGTGACAGCGCGACCGACGAGTCGACCACCTTATAGCCGTGGAAGTGCAGCTTCCTCCCGTCAACACCCCTCATGTCGAAATCGTAGGTGAGATTGCGCGTGCCCGGGGCCTTGTTGTTGAGGATGAACAGGTTGAACTCGCCTCGTTGCACCATGAAGGGAGAGCCGGGAATCGACGGGCAGGCAAATGTGCCCGTCAGCATACCCCTGTGCTGGTGGTGGTTCAGGGTCTGGTTTAGATCGAAGGATTGCACGCTGAGGAAGAAGCGTGCGCTCTCGCACAGGGACCTTGCGGTACGATAGGCGAGCTCGTATGTCTCCCTATCATCCGTCTTCAGCCGCTTGTCGTAGTGAATGAAGCCCGACATGACCTCAGTGAAGCCGAAGCCGCTCGCCTTGGTAGAACCAGCTGACTGGATCACCTGGCTTGCCGTGGTGAAAGTCTCCTCCTCGTCGAGCTCTTTTGCAGGCGTCTCACGAACCAGGGGCGGGTGCTGGGGCTCCCCAAACAGGTTGAGGATACCGTTCTTCTCCGTGCTGATCGTGAGTCCCTTAGACTCCGCATACGCCTCTACGGAGCGCTCGGCAAGCGCCGTAATCGTAGCAAAGGGGTTAGCCCCCAACGCCGTAGGGATCACGGAAGCGTCCGTGACGATGAGGCCATCATATGTCTCGGCCCCGTCTCCAGTGAAGACGGCGCCCACATGGTTGGTGACACCCGTGTTACCGGTGTTGTCGCGGGCCATACACGCACCACTGCAAATTCGGATCAAAGTCAGCAAGGCTGTGCGCAGCTTTACCTGATGTGACACCACAGAAGTAGGACAGAGGAGAAAGAGATCGATACGTACCCAATCGGATGAACCGTCACCTGCTGGCCCATGAGAGCAAAGAAGGGGTTCTGCACCAAGGTGCCACCGACCTCCTCGGTCGCCTTGGCCAGCAGCCCGTTGAGATACTTGACATGGTTGCTGCGCGCAACGCCGAGGAACTCGAGCACGGGCTTGTCATCCTTCAGCGACAACACTGCTTGGTTGCCTGTCAAGACACTGTCAGCTCTGCCCTACAGCCCAGACATCGCCGGGGTACCTAGCAAGTAAGTACTTACTGTCGTGAGACATGATCAGGTAGACCTGCGTCTTCTCGATGGCGCCGT
>Ga0247760_1000559_pt1 | contig 39654 bp, 32 predicted proteins | sample UWRJL171409R4_FD_179936 | JGI IMG/M metagenome (GOLD analysis project Ga0247760, IMG submission 179936) | Plant litter microbial communities from Arlington Agricultural Research Station in Wisconsin, United States - UWRJ-L171-409R-4 | ecosystem: Environmental > Terrestrial > Plant litter >... | reverse complement strand
GACTTCGCCCGAACACTCGCGCACGACCGAGACCGTGCCACCCGAATCCGTACAGCCCGCCGCGGATGACCTGGGCTTCGACTTGCCCGAACCGGCCACGCTCAGCCGTGGACGCCTCTTCACCGTCGGTGCGGTGAGCATCACGCTGCTCGCGGCCGCGTTTCTGCTCGGCTACTTGCCACGGCACCGCGCCAAAGCCGAGCTCGCCGAGGGCGCGCGCGCGGAAGCCGAACTCGTGCCACGTGTGGAGGTGGTGACCCCGAAGATCATGAACAGCGACCGCGCCCTCGTGCTCAGCGGTAGCGTGCGCCCGCTGGAAGAGACCGTGATTTACCCGCGGGCCAACGGCTACATCGCCAAATGGTTGGTCGACATCGGCGACAAGGTCAAAGAAGGCCAAACGCTGGCCGAGATCGAAACCCCCGAGCTGGATCAGGAGCTCGACCAAGCGCGCGCGCAGCTGGCTCAGGCCTCGGCGGGCGTCACGCAAGCCGACGCGAATCGCAATTTTTCGGACGCGAACCTCACGCGCTTCAAGCAATTGGTGCCAGCGGGCGTAGCCAGCCAGCAGGATTTGGACAAGACCGAGGCCCAGTCGGTCGTCGACTCGGCCAGCGTCAAAGTCGCAAAATCTGCGGTGCAAGTGCAGGCCGCGAACATCCGCCGCTTGACGCAGCTCAAATCGTTCGCGCACGTGCTCTCGCCGTTTGCCGGGACGGTGACGGCCCGCAACATCGAGCGCGGCTCATTGGTCAGCGCCGGCAACGCGACCCCGCTGTTCAAGGTGGCGATCCTCGATCCGGTACGCGTATTCGTGCAAGTGCCGCAAGACGCCGCGGCCGGAATCCAGAACGAGCTCGTGGCCAAAGTCAGCACGCGCGAGTACCCAGGCCGAGTATTCGATGGCAAGGTCGCGCGCTCCAGCGGTGCGCTCGATCAAAACACGCGCACCATGTTGGTCGAAGTGCGCGTGCCGAACCCCAAGAACGAACTTTTGGCCGGAATGTACGCCGAGGTTGCGCTCACGTTGCCCGCGTCCCACCGCGTGCTCGAGGTGCCGGCGACTGCGCTGCTGAACGACGCCCAGGGTTTGCGCGTGGCGCTGGTCGACGCCGAAAATAAGCTTCGCCTGGTGCCAGTCGTCGTCGAGCGCGATACGGGCGCCACGGTCCAGATCTCGAGCGGGCTGCCGGACGACGCGCGCGTGGTCAAATTATCCAGCGCAGACATGGTAGACGGCAAGCGGGTGCAGACCCGCAATTGAACGCCTGCGCTCTGGTTCAAGCCTCGCTGAGGTCGGCTCGTTCGACCAGCTCGGCGATGGTTCGTGCCAGCTCGGCGATGTTGGCAGGCTTGGCGACATGACGCTGAAAGCCTGCCTCGAGCGCGCGCGTCACGTCTTCAGCGCGCGCGTAGGCGGTCAGCGCAACTGCCTTTAGCCGATGATGCATGGGCAGGCCTCGCAATCGTCGCATCAACGAAAAGCCGTCTTCGTCCGGCATGCCGATGTCGCTGATCAGCACGTCGACCCGCTGCTGCTCGAGGAATTTGAACGCGCTAGCCGCCGAATCGGCCACTCGAACCCACGCTCCGACCCGCTCCAACGCCGTCTGCAGCAGGAGGCGTGAATCCTCGTCGTCGTCGATGACCAAGATCTTGACGCCCAAGAGCAAGGTCAGCGCCTGGGTCGGCTCGGACGCGTGCTCCGCGGCGCTGCTGCTCGATGCCTCCGGAGGTTCATTGTGGAGCGCCCGCACCGGAAGCTCGACGCTGAACGTCGCGCCGTGTCCGAGCCCCTTGCTCTCTGCCGAGACCGAGCCACCGTGCAGCTCGACCAAATGGCGCACGATGGCCAAGCCCAAGCCCAAGCCGCCATATTTCCGCGTCGTCGAGCTGTCGACCTGTCGAAAACGCTCGAAAATGAAGGGCAGGTGCTCGGCCGCGATGCCCGAACCCGTGTCGCGAACGATCAGTCGCACCGCGCTGCCGCTGCGTTCGATCCGGAGCGTCACCGAGCCTTCGCTGGGCGTGAACTTGACGGCGTTGCTGAGTAGATTCCAGACCACCTGCTGCAGCCGATCGGCGTCACCCACCAAGTCGATCGTGGGCTCCGAGCCATGGTCGACCGAGAGCCGCACGCGGCGCGCGGCCGCGGCCGGGCGAACCACGTCGGCCGCGGCGTTGGCAATCGCGATCAGGTCTACGCGGCGGATATCGAGCCGCAATTTGCCGCTGATGATGCGCGAAACGTCCAGCACGTCGTCAATTAGGCGGGCTTGGGCGAGCGCGTTGCGCTCGATGGTCGCAAGCCCGCGCTCCAAACCCTCGGTGTCCCGTGCGCCGCGGCGCAGGATCGAGGCCCAGCCTAAAATCGCGTTGAGCGGCGTGCGCAGCTCGTGGCTCATCGTGGCCAAGAACTCGTCTTTCAGACGATTGGCGGCCTCCGCGTCCTTGCGAGCCTGTTGCTCGGCGTCCCGGAGAAGATCGGAGTTGCGACGCGCGAGGACTTGCTCGGTGACGTCGTATGCGTGCACGAACACCGCGTCGATCGAGCCGTCCGAAGACGAAAATGGGGCGTACACGAAATCGAAGTAGGCGTCGCGCAGCACGCCATCGCGCTCTCGGTCGAGGCGCGCGAGTGCTTCCCTGCCGTGATGGGGGACGCCTGTCTCGAGCACACTGTGCAGGAGCTCGATGAAGCCTTGTCCGCGGATCTCCGGCACTGCCTCCGCGAACGGTTGACCGATGATCGCGCTCGTCTTGCCCAAAAGCCGTAGGATCAACGGATTGGCGAGCTCGATGCGCAGCTCGGGCCCGCGGAAGACACAGATGGCAGCGGGTGACTCACGAAAGATCGTCTCCAGGCGCTGCCGCTCCGACTCCGCGGCCATGCGTAAGCTCTGCCGCAGGCGAGCGGCCGACAGTTGAGCTTCCACACGGATCAACAGCGCGCTGGCTGAAAATGGCTTGACCAAGTAGTCGTCGGCGCCCGCGCGCAAGCCCTCGGCGGTGGCTTCCTCACCTGCGCGCGCCGAGAGTAGGATCGTGGGTATGCTCGCGGTTTGCGGGTCGAGTCGCAGCTCGCGGATCAGGGCGAAGCCGTCCAGACGCGGCATCATCACGTCCGAAATGATCAGCGCCGGAGGCTCGCGTCGGGCCGCTGCGAGCGCCTCGAGGCCATCGGACACCGCCTCCACCTTCCAGTGCTGGCCGAGCAAGCGGACGATGTACTCGCGCATGTCCGCGTTGTCGTCGGCGACCAGGATGCGCGCGCCGACCTGGGCCTCGCTCTTGCGATTCGAGGGCAGTCCGGAGCTCGAAGAAGGCACCCAGCGCAACGCCTCTTCCACGTACGCGGTGTAGGCCGAGGTCGGCGTGGGGCGACCGGTCTCACCGATGCTGTCTTCCGGGAGGTGCGCTTTGCCCGCGGGGAGCGTGATCGAAAAGGTCGTGCCGCGATCCAATTCGCTGTCCACTTCGATCGAACCGCCGTGTAGCCTGACCAATTCGTGGACGAGAGCGAGCCCGATGCCCGAGCCCTCGTGGGTTCGGGCGCGGGTGCCTTCGATGCGGTGAAAACGCTCGAAAAGCCGCGGTAACTCGCTGGCCGCCACGCCCACGCCGGTGTCTCGCACCGTCAACCGTACGTGCCCGTCGTGCCAACCCAGGTGGACCGCGATGCTGCCCGTGAACGTGAACTTCAGCGCGTTCGAAAGCAGATTCAGTACGATCTTTTCCCACATGTCGTGGTCGACGTAGATCGACTCGGGGAGCGCTTCGCACTCGACCTCGAACGTCAGATCTGCGCGTTCGATGGCAGAGCGAAAGGTGCTCGCTAGATCGACGGTCAGCGCGCGCAGATCGGTCGGCTGATACGAAGCTCGCGCGCGCCCAGCCTCGATGCGCGCGAAGTCGAGCAAGCCGTTGACCAACTTCAACAAGCGGAGCTCGTTGCGGTGCACCGTTTCCAGATTTGCGCCGCTGAGCGCGCGCTCGGGCGAGCTCAGCGCATCTTCGGTCGGCCCCAACATCAGCGTGAGCGGCGTGCGAAACTCGTGGCTCACGTTCGAGAAGAACGCGGTCTTCGCGCGATCGAGCTGGGCCAGCGCGTCGGCGCGTTTTTGAGCGGCCTCGTAGGCTCCAGCGTTGGCGAGCCCGGCCGTCAACTGGCCCAGGAATAAGGAGATGAAGCTGCGCAAACTGTCGTCGAGTGGACGGTGCGGATTCAAGCCGGCGATGAACACGCCTGCGGGCCTGCCTTCGCCGGGGCGGGCGATCGGCAGCGCGAGCGCGCGGGTTGGCGGACGGTTCCAGGCTCCTTTTGGCCAGTCGCGCGCGGCATCGAGCTCGAGCACCAGCGCCGGCGTTTGCTCGAACAGCGCTCGGAAAGGCCAAACCTCCGCGCCTTCGAGCGGAAACTGCTCGGCAGCTTCGGGTTGCGAAGGATCGAAGCCGGTGAGCGACACGCGGCGCACGGATTTTCCGTCGTCCTCGTACGAGTAGCAGAGCGAGAACGGCAGATCGCGGGCTTCTTTGTGCAGGCATTGCTCGAGCGCGAGGAAGACTCCGGCGGCGCTCTTGCTTTGCGCCAGGCTGGCCGCAAAATCGCGCAGTAGCGCCAGCCGGCGATCGGCGATCACGCGCTCGGTCTCCTCGATCACCACGCAGAACAGGCCGCCGATTTCGCCCGATGCGTCGCCCGGCGCAGGGCTATAGGAGAACGTGTGATACGTCTCCTCCGGGTAACCATTGCGCTCGAGGAATAGCAGTAGACCCTCGTCCCACGTGGCCTCGCCGGTTTGCATCACGTGCGCGATGCGTGGGGCAATCGTGTCCCAAATCTCGGCCCAGACCGCGCTCGTCGGTTGACCGAGCGCCCAAGGGTGCTTGGCGCCGAGCGTCTGCGCCGCGTAAGCGTCGTTGTAGAAGAACGTCAGCTCCGGTCCCCAGCCCATCCACATCGCGTAGCGCGAGCTCAGCATCAGGCGTAACACCGTGCGCAAGCTGGGCGACCAAGTGTCGATCGGCCCGAGGGCAGTGCCCGCCCAATCCTTGGCGCGAATCAAGGTCGAGAGCTCACCATGCCCCGGAAAGAAATCGACGCGCGACTCCATGCGGCCTTCGAGAGTGCGTTCCAATCCCAACGCAGGTCAAGCTAGACAGTCACCCCTTGCCTGCCAAGCGGGTGGGGCGTTTTGGCGTCTTTTTTGCTGCTTCTGCTCAAGCGGGCTGGGCTGTTTGCCCTTGGCTCGGCCGGCTGCCTTGAAGCAGGTCTTGCGCGAAACCGCGCAGCAGGTCGAGGCCAACCTCCGGGTGTGCCTCGAGCAGCGCGAGGAAGCTCTCGACGTCGATCCGGAAGGCGATCAGCGGCGTTTCAGCGCGCGCCTCGTAAACCCTCGTTCCGGTCCAGGCGTCGAGCACGCCGATTGTATAGCCGCGTCCGACCGAAGCGTGCCTGCCATCTGGTTCGCTGCAGCGCACTTTGCCGACATCCACGTGGAGCGCGTGCGTGGAGGGGTCGCCCGTAGACCAGAGCAGCGTGCCCGCCGGGCAGCGGATTTCGATCATGCTGCGGGCGAGATCGATCAAGGCTTCCATGTTCATGTGCCGGAAGCCGCCCTGACGCAGTTGAATCAGCCGTTGGACCAAGGACAATGGCTCGCTGTAAGGAGTGCCCTCGTCGATCTCGCCCTGGCGCTTGGGATCGGCCGGCAGGTTGCCGCGCATCGCCAACACGGACGAGCCGAGTTGACGCAAAGTCGTACGCAAAAGCGAGAAATTCTGGGTCAGCGCCGCCTCGAACGCGGGGGCCGGTATTTCCAGCGTACAAGTGGCGCCCACAGCGACACCCAACGTCGAAGGCTCGCGCGCGAGCAAGGGTAGGCCGCCGTAGGCGTCGCCGGACTTGCGCGTGCTCAACACCTGCCCGTTGCGAGAGACCAAGATCTCGCCTTCGACGACCAGGCACAGCGCGCGCGTAGATTCACCCTCCTGGGTGATGACTTCGCCGTCTCGATAGCGGGCAGTCGAGCCATGTTCGGCCAAGAGCAACATGGCATCGTCGTCCAAGCCCTCGAACATTGGATAGGCGCGGAGCGAGAGCACGCGGTCGCGAATGCCGATTCGCTGCGGTTCGCCGGCACCCAAGAGCTCGTGATTCACGCGGCCCTCCCGGCTCGTTTGGTGCCTTGCTGCAAGCCGAGTTCGTTGGCGTGATAGCGGGACACCTGCCTCAGCGAGTCGCTCTCACCCTCGGCCAACTGCGCCAGTAGCTCGGCGTAGCCGAGCGCTTTCATCCGGTGATAGCGCCCGGCGCGAGTCAGCCGAAGTTCGTCCGCGCAGTCGTCGATCAGACCCAGCACTGCGCTGCGTACGGGCTCCCGCAGGATGCTCTCGAGCAACTCGATGCTGGTCGCGCGGTGCTGCTTGCTCAGCGTGAGGCTGCGGTAAATCTGGCCGAAGTCTTCGGTCGGATAGAGCAGCCCGAGCAATCGGAACAGGCGGCCGCGGGTATTGCCTTCCTTGTCGCGCAGGAGATCGTGAAGCAGCTCGTAGCCGAGGGTCTTGCGCGCGGGATCCTCGAGCGCGCCCCGCTGCAGGTTCAGCCGAGCGTCCAGATGCCGGTACGCCCGGGTCAGCGTTTCGCTGACGGAGCGAGCGAGCGCCGCGCGATCCACGGACAGCGTGGGGTGCTGGCGCATGACGCGCTCGAGGACCAGCAAGATGCCGAAGCGAACACCACCGTCCGGTTCGCGCGGCAGCCAATCCACGAGCGTGCTCAAGGCTCGTGCGGGGCTGCAGGAGGCCATGGCCGAGGGGATGCGCCAGCGCAGGTTGTGCGGAGTGCCCGGATCTCGAAAGCGTTCGATCAGGGCGGGCATGGCGCTGCCGCCGTAGTTGAGCAGCGCGTGTTCGGCGTCCGCGCGGGTGGTCTCGTCACCCAGTGCATCCACCAGCTGGGGGAGCAGGGTGGCCGACGCCACGCTGCCCATGGCCTGCACGCTGGCCCGTCGAACTTCGGCGTCCATGCCTGGCCTCAGCAAGGCGATCAGCGCGCGATCGAAGCCGGGAGCCTTGCTGTGACCGACCGCTTCCGCAAATGCGACGCGCGCGAGGCTACTGCCCTGTTCGAGCAGGTCTGCGATCTGTCGTTCGCGTTCCGCGGTGAGGATACCGCCCGAAACCAGTAAATTGACCAGCAGCGTCGCGCGCACTTCTTCGGCAGGCTCGTCATTGAGCCGCAGTCGAAGTTGATCGGGATCGGGCTGCAGGACGGCCAGCGCCGCAAACGCGGCCGCGCGGACCTTGGGCGAGGGGTGTCCGGTGATGCGGTTCACGGTCGGCACGGCGGCCTTCCGACCCGAACGAATGAGCAGGGTCAGCACTTGCAATACCACCGCCTCGGAGGGGTGGTGAAGCAGGAGCGCCGGGACTAGGTGCGTCTTGCGCTCGCGCTCAAGCACGTCCAGCGCGGCCAGCACTTCACGATCATTGGGGCTTTCGAACGAGGCGAGCAAGGTCTCGAGCGAGGCGACGTCGAGCTCCGGGAACTGCTCGACTTGACTCGCGCGGCCCGCCTTCAGGCGCGCTCGAAACACGGCGACGTACGGCTCGCGCAGGGCCAGCGCGCAGGCCAACCACAGCCCGCTGATGAGGACGAGGCCACACGCGACCACGCGCGGGGGCGCGTTGACCGCCGCAAAACCCAAGATCGCTAGCGAAGCGAACACCTGCCCGCCGCGCTGCCCGACGAGATCGACGAACGCCTTCACGCGCTGCCGCTGATCGTCACCGAACGGTAGGATCGCGAGCTCCGCGCTGGTGCGATGGAGTGAATAGCGGAGCGAGCCGTCGACCGCCTTCAGCGCGATGACGGCAGCCAGCGCGCCCGTGACCGCTACTCCGAGGCCGCACATGACCAACAACGCCGGCAGGACGCCGAGTGCCGCTCCCAGCGATAGTCGCTTCAAAATCCAGGCCACCAAGCCGACTTGGCACAAGAGCGAGAGCACGTTGATTGCGAAATAGACGCTGCCCAAGAACGCGCCCAGCTCTGCCTTGGGCACCAGCGCGGCGATTGAGCTCTTGAATACGAAATCCGAGATGGTCAGACACACCGTGGCCAGAAATAGCGCCGCGACGACCCGCTGCGCGTAAGGATCCTGGGCAATATAGGTCACGGTGTCGCTCAACCCGGGAGCTGCTTCGCGGTCTCGGGGCGCGTCGGGCCGTTCGGCAAAAAGCAGCGGGATCAGCCCGGCCACGGCCAGACCGACGGCCGCCACCAACACCAATCGCTCAGCGTGCATGGCGCGCGCGAGCAAACTCGCCGCGCCGCTACCGGCAATCGCGCCCAGCACGCTGCCTGCACCGATGAAGCCGTACAGGCGCTTGGCCTGGGTGATCGTGAAGCGCTCCGCGACCAGGTCCCAAAAGTGCGCCAAGATCAGCGTGGCCAAGACGCCCGACCAGACGTACAGGGCATAGAGTCCCCAATTCCCCAGCTGGTGGCCGAGCGCAAAGAAGCCGAGCGTCACCAGCGCCGCCGTCAACGTGAGCGAGGACAGCGCTCGCCGCGAGCTGAGCCGGCGCGTCGCTTGCGCGTTCAGCTTCACGAGGCCCACTGACAGCAGCGCAATGGCCAAGAACATCCAAGGCAAGCGGGAAGCGGCAATCTGGGCTAAAAATAGCGCGTCGCGCGCCGTCTCCAGCAATGCGTGGCTCGCGATCAAGGCGAACAGCGTCAGAAAAGCGGCCCAAGCGTCGCGCCGCTCGCCTTTGCGCATGGCGAAGAAGCTCACCCGGCCGGCTTACCATGGCTTTCCGATTGGCAAAAACAGGCCGCGCGCTCGGCCGGCTCCGGCTCAGATCCAGCCATTCTCGCGCATTTCGGGACCGCAGCCTGCGGGCAACGGGCTTCGCGATGAAGCGCGAAGTGATCATTCGATAGCTGCGCTCACATCGAGTTCGGGTCGCGTTGCTCGCTGAGGCTCGCGCGCACGATCGCCCCGGAACGCACACGACTGCCACACCCTCACGCTGGAGTGGAGCGCACTTTCTTCGCTATTTGCTTAGGACAGAGAATTGCACTCGGGCATACGTCTGCGCGCTGCGGGATGCAGCTCAGCATTGGAGACTCGTGACTGGAACTGAAGAACGCGATTCCGAATCCGTCGATGATCGGCCATCGGAGGCTCTGCAACGAGCCCGGGCCGGCGCGTTGCAGCGCGCGATCTTCAATAGCGCGAACTTCTCGAGTATTGCTACCGACGCCAAGGGCGTGATTCAAATCTTCAACGTCGGGGCCGAGCGCATGTTGGGCTACGCCGCGGCGGACGTGCTGAACCAAGTCACGCCAGCGCACATCTCCGATCCGGGAGAAATCGTAGCGCGCGCCAGCGCCTTGAGTCTGGAGTTCTCGACGCCGATCGCGCCGGGCTTCGAAGCCCTCGTGTTCAAGGCTTCACGTGGGATCGAAGACATTTACGAGCTGACCTACATTCGCAAAGACGGCTCGCGATTCCCTGCAGTGGTCTCGGTGACTGCGCTGCGCGAGGCCCAGCACCACATCATCGGTTACCTGCTGATCGGCACGGACAATACCGCGCGCAAGCAAATCGAAGAAGAGCGAACCAAACTCGATCAGCGCCTGCGCGATCAGCACTTTTACACGCGCTCGCTGATCGAGTCCAACATCGACGCCTTGATGGCCACCGACCCGCGCGGCATCATCACCGACGTCAACAAGCAGACCGAGGCGCTCACCGGCTGCACGCGCGACGAGCTGATCGGCGCACCCTTCAAGAACTATTTCACCGACCCGCGCCGCGCTGAAGCAGGCATCCACCGCGTGCTGAGCGAGGGCAAAGTCACCGACTACGAGCTGACCGCCCGCGCACGAAACGGCAAGGAGACCGTCGTTTCGTACAACGCGACCACCTTTTACGACCGCGATCGCCGCCTGCAGGGCGTGTTCGCCGCGGCCCGGGACGTGACCGAGTTGAAGCGCTTCGAGCGCACTTTGCAGCAGAAAAACGCCGAGCTCGAAGACGCAAACCGGATGAAGTCCGAGTTTCTCGCGAACATGTCGCACGAACTTCGCACGCCGCTGAACGCCATCATCGGCTTCTCGGAGGTCCTCAAAGACGGCCTGCTCGGTGACATGACCGATCAGCAGCGCGGCTTCATCGGCGACATCTTCAACAGCGGCAAGCACCTGCTGCTCCTGATCAACGATATCCTGGATTTGTCCAAGGTCGAGGCGGGCAAGATGCTGCTCGATCTAGAAACTCTGCCGGTCGAGACGCTGCTTCGCAGCAGCTTGTCGATCGTTCGAGAAAAAGCCGCCTCGCGCCAAGTGCAATTGTCCATGCAGGTGGGCGAACTCGGCAGCATGAACGCGGATGGCCGCAAGCTGAAGCAAATCGTCTATAACTTGCTGGCCAACGCGGTCAAGTTCAGCAACGAGGGAGGCGAGGTCATCTTGCGCGCCAACGTCGTTCCGCGCGCGAACGTCGGCAAGCTCTCTGGCCCCTGGGCGGGTCGGAGTTGTCCGATGGCTGAGAGCGACGCGTCCGAGTTCCTCGAGCTCAGCGTGAGCGACACCGGCATCGGTATCTCGCCCGAAGGCTTGGAGAAGCTCTTTCAGCCGTTCAGTCAGATCGATAGTGGGCTGGCACGCAAATTCGAAGGGACCGGCCTGGGCTTGGCGATGGTGAAGTTGCTGGCCGAGTTGCACGGCGGCGCGGTCGCCGCCGAGAGCTCGGTGGGCGAGGGTTCACGCTTCACGGTTTGGATCCCCTTCCGCGCCGTGGAAGAGATCGCCGAGGAGAGCTCGCTCAGGAGCCTCAGCAACCTGCCGTTGGGGATCCCGGTTGCGTTGGTCGTGGAGCACGACCTGAAGTCTGCCGAGTTGATCCGGTTACAGCTGGAGGCCGATGGCTTCGTCGTCCTCCACGCGAACTCTGCGGAGGAGGCGCTGGCACTCGCGCCGCAGCAAGCACTCTCCCTCATCACCTTGGAGATCATGTTGCCCGACATGGATGGTTGGGAGTTCTTGGGTCGGATCAAGAAGATCCCGAGCCTTTCGCGCGTGCCGGTGGTGATCATTTCGATCGTCGCCGACCGCAACCAGGGCTTTGCGCTGGGCGCAGCGTCCGTGCTGGAAAAGCCCATTTCGCGCCAAGACATGAGCGCGGCGCTGACCGGCCTCGGCTTGTTCCCCGTTTCGCACGGAGAAACACTGAGCGTGCTGGTGGTGGATGATGATCCCGCGGCGGTAGAGCTGGTTGCCGTCCGTTTGGCGGACCTCGAGGTCAATGTCGAGCGCGCGTACGGGGGTCGGGAAGGGATCGCTTCGGCGCGACGCCTGCAGCCGGATCTGATCGTGCTCGACTTGATGATGCCCGATGTCAATGGCTTCGACGTCGTCGAGGAGCTACGTCGGCATACGGAGACAGCGCGCATCCCGATCATGGTCCTGACCGCGATGCAGCTCACCGCCGAGGAGCGGCACAAGCTCAATGGTCACGTCAGCTCTGTCTTGGCCAAGACGGAGCTCCAGCTCGAACATTTCCGAGCCGAGGTTCGGCGGGCGACGGCGCGTCGAAAGCAGGTCAACTGAGATGGCTACGATCTTGATCGTCGAAGACAACCCAGCCAACATGAAGTTGGCCGCTTTCGTGCTGGAGCAGGCCGGATACACGGTGATCAGCGCGGTGGACGCGGAGGCCGGCTTGACGCTGGCGCGCGAACGGTGCCCGGACCTCATCATGATGGACGTGCAGCTACCGGGCATGGACGGCCTCGAGGCGACCGCCCTCCTGAAACAAGACGAAGCCACGCGCAAGATCCCGGTGATCGCTCTCACGGCGTTGGCCATGAAGGGCGACGAAGCGCGCATTCGCGACGCAGGCTGCGACGCTTACATCGCCAAGCCCATGCGCTACCAAGAAGTGCTCGAAACCGTCGCTGCGCAGTTGGGCCGCGCATGAGCGCGCTCAGCTTGGGCGTGTCGCCTGCCCGGATTTTGATCGTCGATGACGAGGTCGACAACCGCGAGCTGCTGCAAATCGTGCTGAAGTGGGAGGGGTTCGTGACCCAAACCGCGTCCGGCGCAGAAGAAGCGCTGCGCTGCGCGGTGGTCGAGCCCCCGGATCTGATCCTGGTCGACCTGATGATGCCCGGCATCGACGGCTATCAACTCACGGCGACGTTGAAGCAAGACCCCAAGACGCGACACATCCCCATCATCATGCTCAGCGCGATGAATGACAGTGCCACCCGAAAGCGCGCGCTCAGCACCGGCGTCCAAGCTTACATCACCAAACCGATCGATCGCTCGGAGCTGTGCGATCAGGTGCGAAGCACCCTGGGACTGAAGGCGCGTCGCGCATAGGCCGACCCCGTCGCGCCGTGCCTCGTGCTAGTTGCCCAGCTCGCGCGGTAACGCTCGCCGAGGCTCGCCGCGTTCGCCCCGCTCGAGCTCGGGCCGGCCGTCTTCGCGCGCGTTCGCGCGGCGCACCAATTCCGCAAAGTGTTCTGCCGACTCGACCGCGAGTGGCTCGACTGCATCGTCTTGAAAACTCATTTGAGGTAGCTGAGCAGAGCCGCGTTGCGCGTGGGTGACCGCCAAGTGACATTTAGCGGCCCTCGGGCGTTGGACCGCGGGGCGATTACGGTATGATCGAGGCTTGAAGCCTCAATCAACCCCCGAGCGGGCGGCGCGCGGAGCCCTGGTGTTCGCGCTTTGGGCCGGGATCGTCGCCCTCGCGCAGCGAGCCGGGGGCACGAACTGGGCAGCGGGTGTCGGCACTGCGCTAGCCATCGGCTGGTGGCTTTGGTCGGCGCGCCGCAGCAATCGCGAGCAAGGGCCTGACATTGGCCCACGGTTGATCGTCGACCGCGTGGGCGAGCTCGCGGACGAGCAGCGGCCGCGCTTGAGCTTTGGGCGCATTCGCGTGGCCAACGCGGGCACACGAGCGATTCACTACGTCGAGGTGACGCTCGTGAAGTGCGGGCCTGCGCCGGCGTGGTTCGAGCCCGTTCGCCTGCAGCGCATGCAGGGCGGGGCGCATCCCTTCGATTTGCCGCCGCGCAGCGAAGTGTACCTCGATTTCGTGGCGCTGCCGCAAGGCCATCCGGAGTTCATCATCGTGCATGACAGCGGGAAGCACGGCGGGCTGCCGAACGGGATCGCCATCCAACCCTCGGAGCTCACCGTGCAAGTGACCGCCAGTGGACTGCCCAGTGTGTCGTTTGTGTTCATGGTCTCGCGGAGCGCGACGGGAGAGCTGCAGGTGGTAGAAAAGACGCGCGCGAGAGAATGAGCTAAGCTGGTCTTCATCGTGCCCACGCACTTTGAGCGCGAAATCCGCGAGCAGCCGGCGGTGCTCGAGGGGCTGCTCCGCGACGGTCGCTCGGCGACCGAAGCCGCTGCGCTCGCGATCAAGCGCTTTGGGCCGGAATGGGTGTTGATCGCCGGGCGAGGAAGTTCGGACAACGCGGCGCGCTATGCGCAATATCTGTTTGGCGCACACAACGGGCTCGGGGTGGCGCTTGCGGTGCCGTCGCTGTTCACGCTGTACGACTCGCCGCCGCGACTCTCACGCGCGCTGACGATCGGCATCAGCCAGTCGGGTCAATCGCCTGATATCGTGGCTGTCGTGCGTGAGGCGCGCGCGCAAGGTGGCATCACGGTGGCGCTCAGCAACGAGCCCGACTCGCCCCTAGCGCAGGCGGCGGAGCATACGCTGCCGCTGCTGGCGGGGCGTGAGTTGGCCGTCGCCGCGACGAAGACCTACACGGCGCAGCTGTTTGCGTTGGCTATGTTGAGCGCCGCGCTCGAGGCTGCTCCCGAGCGTTGGGCAGCGCTCGCGCGCGTGCCGGTTTGGATCGACACCGTCATCGCTCGGAATGTGGATCTCGCCTCGGTGGTCGGCGAGTTTCGGGATGCGCGGCAGTTGATCGTCCTGGGGCGCGGCTTCAATTACTCGACCGCGTTCGAATTGGCGCTCAAGCTCAAAGAGACGAGCTACCTGCCGGCCGAGCCCTATTCGGTCGCGGATTTGCTGCATGGCCCGGTGGCGATGATCGATCGCGGTTTTCCGATCGTGCTAGTTGCGCCGAGTGGCCGTTCGCTGGTCGACGTGCCGGCGCTGCTTTCGCTTCTGGAAGCGCGCGGCGCGCGGATCCTAGCCATCTCCGACGCCCCGGAAGTGCTCTCGCGGGTGCCTTCGCAGCTCGAGTTGCCGTCGGGTGTGCCGGAGTGGCTCTCGCCGCTCGTCAGTGTGGTGCCTGGGCAGCTGTTTGCCGGAGCTCTGGCGCAGAGCTTGGGGCAAGATCCCGATCGCCCCCGTGGCTTGTCCAAGGTCACTTTGACTCGCTGAAGGGCGTGGCAAAAATGCCTCTTGAGGTGAGAGCCGTCGGCGCAGAAGGATAGCCAATGCTCGCTCGCGAGTCGGTAGCGGTGTTGGTAGCGCACCCGGATGATGAAACGCTCTGGGCGGGTGGCACACTGCTTTCGGAAGCGAGCTGGTCGCCGTTCGTCGCCTGTGCCTGCCGCGCCCAGGACGCCGATCGCGCGCCCAAATTTCAGCGCGTGTTGAAGCAGCTGGGCGCACGAGGCGCCATGGCCGATTTGGACGATGGCCCCGAGCAGTCGCCGCTGGCCGACGAACGAGTGGAGCACTCGCTCTTGGAGTGCCTTCCGAGCCGGCAATTCGAGCGCATCCTCACTCACTCGCCGCTGGGCGAGTACACGCGTCACGTCCGCCACGAGGAGGTCGCGCGTGCGGTGCTGCGGCTGTGGCTGCGCGGGATCCTTGGCGCCAAGGAGCTTTGGCTATTCGCTTACGACGATGACGGCGGTAGGCGCTTGCCGCGCGCGCGCGCCGACGCAGCCATCGTGCGCGAGTTGACGGCCGAAGTGTGGCAGCAAAAACTTCGGCTGATCACCGAAGACTACGGCTTTGCCGAGACGAGCTGGGAGGCCCGAGTGACGCCCCGCAGCGAAGCTTTCTCTCGAGTGACGACCGCCGAACAGGCCCGAGCCTGGCTGGAGCAACCGCGAAACCAATGAAGATCCTATTGCTTTTCGACTATCCACCGCCGCCCGGCGGGCTGGCAACTCAAGGGGATCTGCTGCTGCGGGGGCTGCTCGAGCTAGGCGTCGATGCGCGCGCCGCGCATCTGGAATCGGCGCTGGAAAAGGAATGGTACTACGACTGGTTCAAGCCCGATGCCGTGGTGGGGATCGGTTATTGGGGCATGACTCCGCATTTGGTGCTGCACGCCCAGAAGCACGGAATTTTGGCCATCCCGTGGCTGGTGGCCAATGGCTACGTGGTCAATTACCGCGAGACGCTCAGCAGTTTGCCGTTGATGCTGGTGACTTCACAGTGGGTCAAAGACGTCTATCTGCGAGATGGCATTGCGGGCGACAACATCGAAGTCTTGCCGGTGGGCTGCGATACCACGAGTTTCATCCCGTACCCGAAGAGCGATCCACGAGTCAGGGCGGCGCGCGCGGCGCTCGGCGTGCGCGAAGATCAGCTGTTGATCCTCACCATCGGCGGCGACGCAGCCTCGAAGGGTGGGCGCGAGGTGATGCGCGCGCTCGCCTCACTCGGCGATCAGATCCCTGACTATCGTTACGTGTGCAAGGTGTGGGAGCAACCGCGCACCGACAAACAGAACCAGCTCGATTTGGCGCTCGCAGAAGAGCTCGGCATTCAAGACAAGGTGCTCTTTTGCGGTGGCCGAGTGTCCCGACAATTCATGCCCTTTCTGCTCTCGGCGTGCGACGTGTACGCCGCGCCCTCGCGCCTGGAGGGGTTCGGCATGGGCCAAGTCGAAGCCGGCGCTTGCGGCAAACCGGTGATCGGAATTCGGGCGATGGCCATGCTCGAAACCCTGGTCCACGGCAAGACCGCCCTGCTCGCCGGGGTTGCCACCGAGAACGTCTCGACCGGCGCCACCGTGGGGCCTGAAGCCGGCTTCGAGCCCGGACACCGCATCGAATTCGCAACCCCGCGCGTCGTCGACTATCGCGCCAGCGTTCCCGATCTCGCTCAGCATTTGCGTGCGTTGCTGAACGATCCGGCGCTCTGCACTAAGTTGGGCGAAGGCGGCAGAGAGCGCGCACTCGAGTACGATTACCGCAAGGTCGCCCAGCGCTTCCTCGAGATCGTGCAACGCAAGCTGGGCTTGGGTGAGGCATGAGTCAGCCCATGAGCGCCGCGGTCGAGGCTGCGCGGTGCGCGGCGATTGCCGTGCTCGAGCACAACGCGTTCGGCCCCTACGCGGGGCTCCCGCGCACGGCGGGCTTTGGCTATCCGGAACCGTACACGCGCGATTTGATGATCTCGCTGCCCGGGTTTTTGCTCACCGGCAAGCCCGAGCTGCGTGAACAAATGCGCAAGACGCTGCAAGCGCTGGCCAAGAATCAGACGCCCCGCGGACACATTCCGTCGCTCGCCCACGATCCGGAGAACTTGGGCGCGAGCGATACCACGCCGCTGTTCTTGTTCGGCCTAGCCGCTTTCCGCCGCGCGTTGGGCGAGCCCGAGTTCCTGGATGAGGCAGCACAAAAGGCCATCACCTGGATGCGCTATCAGTCGCCCGACGATCGCGTGATGGTGGCGCAGCTGCCAACCACGGACTGGCGCGACGAACACTGGGTGTACGGCTACGGCCTGTACGTCAACGCGCTCGTTCACGCCTACTTGCCCATGTACGGCCTGCACGAGGAGGCGGCGGAGCTCAAAATCGCGATGAACCGCCTGGAGATCAGCGAATTTCAACAGCCGCAGCACGCGCACGCGGGGCTCGCCGTGCCCAATAGCCCACACTATGCCGCCGGCTCGTTCAAGATTTTTCACGACAATCGCTGCGACGTGCTCGGCAATTCGCTGGCTATCTTGACCAAGATTGCCGATCCGGCGCGCGCCGCGCAGCTGATCGACTACATCGAAATCAACTGCGGACGGCTGCGCGCTCGAGGCGAGTTACAGGTATTGCTCCCGCCCTGCTTTTTCCCCTACATGCAGCCGGGTGACGATGATTGGCGCGAGAGATACACGATCTACAATCAGCCGGGTGAATACCACAACGGGGGTGTTTGGCCCTTCGTGTGCGGGTTCTACGTCGCTGCCTGCGTGTCCGTCGGACGCCACGCGCTCGCGCGGCAGAGGCTCGAAGCCTTGGCTGATCTGGTGAAACCCTGGCACGAGAACGAGTGTGAATGGGGCTTCAACGAACAAGTGCGCGCCCAAACCGGCAAACCGATCGGCCGCGACTGGCAGACCTGGTCCGCGGCGATGTTTCTCTACGCCTACGAATGCGTCGCGACGGGCACCACGCCGTACTTTGGCTGACCGCGTGGCCTCGCCGGTTCACTCTCGGAGCAGCGCTTCGAGCTTCCGCCGCGCGTCGGCCGCGCGCTCGCTCTGACCGGCCTCGCGCAGGTAGCCGGCGAGGGCTTGCAGGGCGTGCGCGTCGTTCGGGCGATTTTTGAGTGTTGCTTCGAGCAGGCGGATCGCCTGCTCGCGGTCACCCGCGCCGGCGATCGCCACGGCTAGGACGAAGCTGAAGCGCGGATCGGTGGGCGAGAGCTCGACGGCCTTCTTCAAGCTGACGAGGGCCTCGTTCGAGCGATGGGCGCGCACCAGCCATAGGCCGAGCGCATGATGCGCGGCGGCGTTCTGCGGGTTGCACGTGAGCGCCGCGCGCAGCGCGCGTTGAGCCCCTGGTTCGTCGCCACGCTGGCGCTCTAGGTCAGCCAGGTTCAGGTACGCTTCGACCAGGCATGGCTGGAGCCGGAGCGCGGTTTGGAGCGATGCTGCGGCCTCCGCGAGCTTGCCGCGAGCGAGCAGGAACGCGCTCTGCTCGACGTGCGTCTCGGGTCGCGACGCGCTCAGCGCGAAGCTCTGCTCTGCCTCGCCGAACGCGCGCTCGAGTGCGGCCCGCGCGCTGGCTGGGAACTCCGCTGCGGGCACCCCTGCCAGCGCCTTGCCCGCGGCGATGCGCACCAGCCGGATGCGATGCTCGAGCGCGGGCGTGAGCAACGACACCCGCTGCGCAGGCGGAAGCTGCGCCGCTCCCAGCACGGCTCCGTAAACCACGAGCGCCTCCGGGCTGGCCAGCGCCTCTCGCAGCGTTTGGAGTGTCTTGGCAGTGGCGTAGGTTCCGAGCCGTTCGAGCGCGGTCGCGCGGGCGATGGCGGGCATGCCCACGTCCTCGACCAGCTGGCGGAGCGCGTGAGGTGCGTCGAGCGCACCCTGGCGATCTTTACCGAGCGCATCGACGAAGTGCGTGCGCCTTTGCGAAGCGGGGAACCACTTGGCGACCGAATCGCGCGCCCAAGTGGCAGATTCCTTCGTATGGCAACCGTTGCACGCGTTCGGTGTCCCGTACAGGACGCTGTGATCGGGGCGCGGAATGCGGATCGAGTGGTCGCGGCGTTCATCGATTTGCATGAACGTGGCCGGCGGCATGTGACAATCGACACACAACGGCGCCTTGGCTGCAGCGTGGTGTGAGTGCGCCGGCACGTCGAAGCGCGCGGGCTCGTGGCAGCGCACACACAGGGCGTTACCCGGCGCATACAGCTTGGCGGTGTGCGGGTCGTGACAATCCGAGCACTTCACGCCGGAGCGGTACATGCGGCTCTGCAGGAACGAGCCCCATTCGTAGACCTCACCCTGCACCTGTCCGTCGGCGTGGTAGCGACCCGGACGCAGCAGATCCGGCTCGAACGAGTCCAAAAACGGATCGCTCGCGAGAAAGTTTTCCTTGAGCGGCGTGCGGCGGCTGTGGCACGGCGCGCAGACCTCCACCTCGATGCCCTCTTGGGTGCGCGGCGTGGGGCTCCCGGTGGCAGACGGCAGCCACGGCTCGGAGGGCTTCAGCTTGACCCCGAACGGGGCGGCGCTGCCGGTCTTGGCAGTTCGCACGTGCTCGGCGCCGGGCCCATGGCAAGCCTCGCAGCCGACGGACAGCTCGGCCCAACGTGTATCGAAGCTATCGGCCGCGGGATCGTAGCGGCGCTCGACCCAAGTCGAGTGGCAATCGGCGCAGATGTGATTCCAATTCTGCGCGGATGACGTGAAGAACAGCGTATCGCTGGCAGCGATCCCGTCCCCGCCGTAGACGTGAAACCACTTTGCGCCGCCCTCGCTCGCGGTGCGGCTGTCCCACACCACGCCGAGCGACTGCAGCTTGCCGCGTTCGGTCGCGACCACGTATTGCTCGAGCGGCCAGACGCCAGAGACGTAGCTGACCGGAAATGTCGCTGACTTTCCGTCCGCTGTGGGCGTGCTCACGAAGGGAGCGCCATCACGCACTGAAAATTTCGTCGTTCCCCCGAGCTTGGACGTGAAATGACTGCCGTCGAAGCGCGCTTTCGCCATTTCGGGCTTGGGCGTGACGAGCGCCTTCGCGTGATGCGAGCCGACGTAAGCGTCGCTCTGCGCTTGGTGGCACGGCGTGCAAACCGCCGAGCCCACGAACTCTTCGCGGCCTCGCGCGAGCGCGCGATTGGAAGACGGGGGCGGCGCCGGCAGCGGGTGCGGCGGCGCACTGTCAGCGACGGAGGCCGGACTCGAAGTCGGAGCATCGTCGGCGCGCCCGATGAACAAGGCCAGCACGACGGCGACGACGAGCGCGCCAACGAGAACGAGGATCAACCGGTTTCGCACTCGCGGGATTTCGCTTTCAAGAGTCGCGAGGGCGAGGGCGAGGGCCGCCCCCGTCGCGAACGACGGGAACGGCGTTTAGCATGGGCTCGCCCCTTACGGGAAGTAGCCCGGTTTGGCGTCGGCGTTCAGCGTGTTGATTTCCGCTTCGAGGCTGGCGCGCACGGCCGCGTACGCGGGCTTCGCGTACAAGTCGGTCGTTTCCAGGGGATCGGCGACTAGGTCGTAGAGCTCCCGCTTGCCGAGGTTGGAGACGATCTTGTAGCGCGTGTCTTTGAGCGCGTAGCGGCGGTTGCTGGTGCCGCTCGAGGTCTCCGAGAAAGAGTGGGTGCGTCCGCTGGTGGCAGTCGCATCGCTCAAGATCGGCTTGATGCTGTAGCTGTTGTTGACGTGGCTCACGTCGATGCCGGTGAGCGAGAGGACCGTGGCGTAGATGTCGGTCGTGACCACGAGGTCGTTGGTGCGGCCTCGGCGCGTCACGCCGGCACCCGCGACGTAGAACGGCACTCGAACGCCGCCCTCGTACGCGCTGCCCTTGGAGCCGCGGATCTTGGACCCTTTGTCCTTCACCTCTGCCGGCGTTCCGTTGTCGCCCACGAAGATGACCGTCGTCTTCTCGAGGTCGACTTCCTTCAGCAACCGGCCGATTTCGGTGTCCAAGGCCTGAATATCGGCTTTGTAAACCGGCACGTTGGTCGCGCTCGTTCCCGGCTTCGGGTTGCCAACCGAGCTGAGGTCGACGCTGTGGAGGTTGGCCGGGGGCACCTGGTATGGGCTATTGCCACCGTTGGCGGCGTGAGGCGCGTTGTACGCCTGATAGATGAACCAGGGCTCGTTGGGCCGCGCGGTCTCGGCGTTGTGAATGTAGTCGATGGCCAGGTTGGTGAGGCCGGTCGTGGCGTAGGTCGTGGTGGGGACCGCGGGGCCGTTGCTGTCGTAAATGTTCCAGCTGAAGTAATCGACCACCGCGCCGCCGAGGATGCCGTGGAAGTCCGGGACGCCGATGTCACGCACGTGCTGGAGGATCTTGGCCGAGTCCGCGAAGGTGCCGCCGGCGCGCGGATCGAAGAGCCCGCCACCCAGGTGGTACTTGCCGAAAAACACCTGCGAATAGCTGGGGTTTTCGGCGGTAATGCGATCGAAGACGGTGACCGTGTCGGTGGGCAGGACGGCGCCGACCGAGGTCACGCCGGTGCGATAACCGTACAGGCCGCTGACGATCGTGCCGCGAGTCATCGAGCACGCCGGGCTCGCCCAAGCGTTGTCGAACACGAGGCCATTCTGCGCCAGCGCCTCGAGGTTCGGGACCGGTACTGCGCCGCTGTCGCCGTTGAGGCCGGGGTACAGGCTGGCCGCTTCGGCGCCGTAGTCGTCGGCGATGATCAACAAGACGTTCGGCTTGCTCGGACCGCTGCCGCCGCCTTCGCCACCAGCTCCGCCGCTTCCGTCCGACGCGGAGTCGACGAAGGTCACCAACGAGCTAGCGGTGGTGGTGATTTCTCCGTCCGATACGGTCAGCTTGACCGTGAACGTGCCGGGCGTCGTGCTGGTCAGCGTGGCGCTCGGTCCGATCGGGTTGTCGATCACTCCGCCGGTGGTCGACCAATAATAGGTCAACGCGGCCGGTCCTTGGTCGGCGTCCTTGGCCACACCGGTCAGCGTGATTTTGCTGCCGACGTTCACTTCAAGAGGGGTGATGGTCAGCTCATCGATCACTGGGCCCACGTTGAGCGTGCCGTTCACCGTCACGCTGCCGTTGCCGCTGGTGGTCGTGCCCTTGAGATGGATCGTCACCGACGTCGTCTGGCCGGCGACCACGTTGAACTTGGCCGAGCCGGTGAAGCTCGCGCTGCCTTCGGCCGAGGTTGCGGTCAGCGTGATGGTGTAGCCGCTGCCGGAGGGAATGCCGCCGATCGTGCCGGTGATGCTCGACGTGCCGCTGACGTCGATGCTGCCGGACTTGCTGAAGCCATTGCCGGTGATGGTGTACGTGACCGTGTTCAGCGTCACGCCCGGAGCCGCCTGCAAGTTCAAACCGAGCGAACCAGTCTGCTCGACGCCCGCGCTGTCGAGCGGCTCGCTCGAGCAACCGTTGAGCGCTGCGCCCACGCCCAGCGCCAACAAGCAAACGAGAGGAACCTTGCCCAGGCCAGTAACGAGCCCAGACCTACCGCGCCAATGCTTCATGAATCGATCCTTTTGTGGAAGTCGTCGAGCCCACCCGTTGGGGCGCGCCGGACGACTAAGTACAGTGGGCGGTGGTCATGGCGCGGTGGTTTAGTGCACGCAATTCTTCCGTGCAAGACAAATCACTCGACACAAAAGGGTCACATTGAGCGGCCGTTACGGTTATGTCGACGTATCTATCACGAGAGACGCCGACCCCGCTGCCTCGCGGGCGGGATCGGCGCGGTCACGCTCTCTCGCCTTACGGGAAGTAACCCGGTTTGGCGTCGGCGTTCAGCTTCTCGATTTCCGCTTCCAGGCTGGCGCGCACGGCCGCGTATGCCGGCTTCGCGTACAGGTCGGTCGTCTCCAGCGGATCGGCGACCAGGTCGAACAATTCTCGCTTGCCGAGGTTGGAGACGATCTTGTAGCGCGTGTCCTTGAGCGCGTAGCGGCGGTTGCTGGTGCCGCTCGAAGTCTCCGAGAAGGAGTGCGTGCGCCCGCTCGTGGCAGTCGCGTCGCTCAAGATCGGCTTGATGCTGTAGCTGTTGTTGACGTGGCTCACGTTGATGCCGGTGAGCGAGAGGATCGTGGCGTACAAATCGCTCGTCACCACCAAATCGTTGGTGCGGCCGCGGCGCGTCACGCCGGCACCCGTGACGAAGAACGGCACCCGCACGCCGCCCTCGTAAGCGCCGCCTTTGGAGCCGCGGATCTTGGAACCCTTGTCTTTTACGGGCTCCGGCGTGCCGTTGTCGCCGACGAAAATGACGGTCGTCTTTTCGAGATCGACCTCCTTCAGCAAGCGGCCGAGCTCGGTGTCCAAGCTCTGGATGAGCGCCTTGTAGACCGGAATGTTGGTCGCGATCGTGCCGGGCTTGGGGTTGCCGACCGAGCTGAGATCGACCGAGTGGAGCTCGGCTGGCGGCACTTGGTACGGGCTATTGGCGCCCACCGAGTGTGGCGCGTTGTACGCCTGATAGATGAACCACGGCTCGTTGGGCTTCGTTTCCTCGTGCTGGTGAATGTAGTCGATCGCGTAGTCCGTGAGGGCGGTCGTGGCGAACGTCTTGTTCTGGAATGCGGGCGCTTCGCTGTCGTACGTGGTCCAGTTGAAGTAGTCGCTGACGCCTCCGCCGAGAATACCGCGGAAGAGCGGGACGCCGATGTCCTTCACGTGTTGCGTGGTCGTGATGTTCCCGCCGAGGTGATATTTGCCGAAGAAGGCCTGCGAGTAGCTGGGGCTTTCGGCCGTGATCCGGTCGAAGACGGTGACGGTATCGGTCGGCAGCACGGCGCCCACGGACGTGACACCGGTGCGATAACCGTACAGCCCGCTGACGATGGTCCCGCGCGTCATCGAGCATGCCGGGCTGGCCCACGCGTTGTCGAACACCAGGCCGTTCTGGGCCAAAGATTCGATGTTCGGCACCGACACCGCGCCGCTGTCGCCCACGAGGCTCGGATAGAGGCTGGTCGATTCCGCGCCCAGATCATCGGCGATGATCAATAAGACGTTGGGCTTGCTCGGACCACTGCCGCCGCCTTCGCCGCCGGCGCCGCCGCTTCCGTCTGCATCGGGCTGTACGAAGGTCACGGTCGAGCTGGCGGTGGTGGTGATTTCCCCATCCGATACGGTGAGCTTGACCGTGAAGGTGCCGGGAGTCGTGCTGGTCAGCGTGGCGTTCGGTCCGATCGGGCTGTCGATCAGGCCGCCCGTGGTCGACCAGTAGTAGCTCAAGGGGGAGGGCCCTTGATCGGCGTCCTTGGCGACACCGGTCAGCGTGATCTTGCTGCCGACGTTCACTTCCAGGGGGGTTACGGTCAGCTCATCGATCACCGGACCCACGTTGAGCGTACCGTTCACCGTTACGCTGCCGTTGCCGCTCGTTGCGGTGCCCTTGAGGTGGATGGTCACCGCGGTTGTCTTGCCGGCGGTCACGTTGAACTTGGCCGAACCCGTGAAGCTCGCGCCGCCTTCGGCCGACGTCGCGGTCAGCGTCAGGGTATAGCCGTTCCCGGCGGGGATCCCGCCGATCGTGCCGCTGATGGCCGACGAGCCGCTGACGTCGATGCTGCCGGACTTGCTGAAGCCATTGCCGGTGATGGTGTACGTCACCGAATTCAGCGTCACACCCGGAGCCACCTCCAAGTTCAAACCGAGCGAACCGGTCTGCTCGACACCGTCGCTACCGAGAGGTTCACTCGCGCAACCGTGGAGCGTGGCGCTCGCACCGAGCGCCAGCAAGCAAACTAGAGGGATCTTACCGAGCCTCGTGACGAGCCCAGACCTACCGCGAAAGTTCTTCATCAAACGATCCTTTGCTGGAAGTCGTCGGGCTCGCCCGTTCCGGGCACCCAGACGACTAAGTACAGTGGGCGGTGGTCATGGGGCGGTTCTTTAATGCGTGATTTTCCATTGAGCAAGACAAATGACTGGCGCGCCGCCGTCACATCGGCCAGATCCCCGTGGTAGACATCCTTTCCTCTATCACAGGAGACATTTCTGAGGTCAGCACTGGTAGGCGGTCAGCCGAGCAATGAAGGACCGAGACCTGCGACGAGCCTGGGCTTGGACCAACCAGCTCTTGCCGCACACCCGCTCGACGCCGTCTTGGATGACGGTTGATGACCTCGCTCCTTTGCTATTCGTGACGAATAACGGCCCGGGACAGAGCTCCGGGCCGTTATTGCCCAACCACTAGCCGGACGCGACCGCTTCCGCCGCAGCTCAGCCCGGCGGGATGGGCGTCACGCGCGCTGAGAACTCCACGTTGCGCAAGAAGTGGGAGCCGTTGGCAGGGCCGTTTGGAGTAGCAAGCCGCCGCGCGCTGCCGACGAAGCGATAGGACTGATTGTCCGAAACCGATGACACGTAGGTGACGGACGGCATGTGGCAGTAGAGGCCAAACTCGAGGCAAAGGCCCGATGAATCGCAGGAGACGTTGGACGGTTCCCAGGTTCCGCGGATCTCATTTTCTTTCACGAACACGTACGAGCTGCCCGACTTCCGGTAGACCATGGCTCCGAGCCAAGTGCGCTCACACTCAGCTTGGGTCGTTGCTTCGGCGTCGCCCCAAGCGACCGTCGCGCCCGTCACGCGAACGTCGCTTCCTTCCTGGTAATTGTTCACATTGAGCAACCTAGAGCCAATGCAGCCGGGCTGAGAGAGCGATGGGCCGTTGTGGACCCAGCGCGGATTCGTGCTGGCGTCGATGACCGCATCGGCGGGGAGTGTTCCGCAACCGGCTTGAAAGATTTCTTGCGAGAGCGTGCCGGCGGGCTCTTCCGCAGCAGACTCGATGCCCGGCTCGCTCGAACCGACGTCCATGCTGCAGCCCGCGAGCAACGGAAACGCTAAAATCGCCCAAATTCGTCCAATCGTATTCATTTTGTCGATCCCTCGTACAGGTGTGTGAAAGCCAAGGAGGCCCTGTTGGCCCCCCGCTGTGAGAGACATCATGCGAGCAACGCATCGCTCAATCCATCCCATGAACATGGGAATTCGAGCGCTTTCATCATCAACGACGTTCGCTCACTCGCGTCGACGACCGCGCGAGCTCAGGACCGAGGCCGCCGCACGACGCAACGCAAGACTGCTTGCCGCTACGCGCGTTGGCTCGCGCGCATTGGCTCGCGCGCATTGGCTCGCGCGCGTTGACTCGCGCGCATTGGCTCGTGCGCGCTGGCTCGCGCGCGTTGGCTTAGGTCGGCCGTGGGTCGGACAGCAATTCAGGATCGTCCGTGAAGGCCGGCAGACGAACCTTGACGAGCGTGCCCGGGTTCCGGAGCTGAACTTCGAACTCGCCCCCGAGGCGCGTGATGCGGGTCCGCAGGTTGGCCAAACCACCAGAGGAGTGGCTCGCGTAGTCGGGAGGAAGTCCCGTTCCGTCATCAGCTACGCTCACCTCGACGCCATCACCAATCCGAATCCGAACCTCGACCCGCCGGGGACTGGCATGCCTGGTCGCGTTGCGCACCAACTCGCTGATGATGCATTGAACGTCCTCGGCGATCCGCTCCGTGAGGGGTTCATCCAACGCACCGGAGACGCTGAAATCCAGCTGTCGGCTACCGCACAGATCGTGGCAACGTTCGCGGAGCGCGGCGAGAGTATCCACCCAACTGTGCTGTTCTTCGCGCAGATCGAGCACAACGCGGCGCAGGTTCTCGAGCACGCTCCGGATGCGTCCCTCGAGGTGATTCACTTCGCTCTCTGCAGCGTCTAAGGTCGTGCCCTCGGAACGGACGGGGATCCGACGCAGGCGCCACGCAAGCGCCGCCAGCTCGCCCGCGATACCGTCGTGGAGATCGCGGGCGATGCGACTCCGTTCCTCGGCCACACGGAAACGCGCCAGACTGTGTTTGAGCTGCGCCTCACGAGCACGCGAGGCCTCGAGGGTGGAGTGCATGCGCGCCATGGTGCCGTAAACGAGCGCGCCCATGGCACCGATCAGGAGGCTGATCAGAGCGGAAGCGGGGTCACCGTTGAGCCCGAAGAACAGCGCCAACGAGCACGGACCGAGCGCGATCACGGCCAAGTTCTGCGCGCAGAAGCCGACGCTGGCGACCAGCTGCGCGTGGCCCAAATAAGCCAGCCAAAAGACGCTGACCGCGCTACCCGAGCGATATACGAACAAGCACACGCCCGCTTGGAGGCTGAGGCTTTCGATGGCGTCCAAGACGCGATAGAGCCGAGATAGACCCGTGAGGTGATAGGCGACCGTCGCCGCTGCCGTGCACACGAACCACGCGACGGCCACGGTGACTGCGGTACTGCGGCGGATGCCCAGGAGCGAGGCCACCGCTGGCACGGACGTCAGCGCAACGAACAACAGCACCAGCCCGAAGAAGCCCAAGACCGGAAGCAGGGAACGCTGGGAAGAATGAGCCCGCGGAATGCCCCAGAGCCCGCCTGACTTGCGTTCCGTTCGTGCAGCCGGCGCCTTGCCCTTCCCGAAAAGAGCGCGCAGATCGGCGTGGGCCTCGTGCATGCTCAACGCGCGCCAGACGACGCGCCCAGAGTACAGCGCATGGCATCGACCTTGGTTCCGACGCCCAGCTTGCCATAGACATTCTTGACGTGTGTCTGGACGGTCCCCAAAGTGATCCCCAAGGTGACTCCGATCTCCCGGTAGGAGGCGCCAGTGCAAATCAGATCGAGAACCTGACGCTCGCGCGAGGTCAGGACGTCGGTTGGATCGGACTCGATTCGGCCACGCTGATGCTGCGAAGACCAGAAGCTGGCAGCCACTCGCCGCCCGATGTCCGGGCTGAACGGAGCCGCCCCCGATGCCGCTGAGCGCACCGCATCGAGGATGCATTGATCGGGCGCATCTTTGGTGATGTAGCCGCTCGCGCCCGCCCGCAATGCCGAGAACACCGCTTCATCGTCGAAGCGAATGGTGAAGGCGATGATCGCGGCGTCGAGGCGCTGCGCGCGCAAATGGCGGATCAAATCTGCCCCGGTGATGTCCGGCAGACCCAGATCCACCAAGGCCACGTCGAACGGTTCACCGCGAGCAACGGCTTGAAGAGCGTCGCGCCCCTGGGCAAAGGGACGGGTGGTCTGCGCGCCAGCCATGCCTCGTTCGATCAGGCAAGCAACTCCTTCTCGTATCTCGCGTTGGTCGTCGATCACCCAGGCAAGCATCGCTCTCCTTCGATGTGGCACCACGCTCGAGCGGGCTCACCGCCCGGCGCGTCACGAAACCTCGCAAACGAACCGCGTCGACCATGGCGACGCCCGTGAAAGTCCTCCAAGACCCGCAAGAAGGAGTCGGAAGTCAATTCGGATGTACGTCTAACGCACGACGGCCATCCGACAGTTTGTGTGACACGGTCGCCCAGCGTGGACCGTCCGCCCCCCCCGTGCGGACAGCCACGACAGCGCACGTAATACGCCCTCCGCTCACCAATCGTCTACTAGTGAAAACACCAGTACACTTTGCAGCGTTTCGAGCGGTGCCGCTCGACAAGGCCTCACGATTTGCTGAGCGGCGGATACCGCCACCGCAGCTAAGAGAGTGACAGTTAGATGTCGGAGTTAGTTGGCACGCCCGTTGCTGTCGCCTTGTGCTCGGTGCGGCCGAACTGATTTTGGCTGACTGTTCGGAGCAGCTATGGGAAAGCTCGCGCGAGGAGAGGAGATGTGAAGAACGCTTTCAAGCGGTACGCGTTGGTGCACGGCCCTCGCGCGGAGACCCGCGTCGCGAGCGCGGTCACTCCGCGTGAGCGAGAGGTGCTCGAACTATTGGCTCGCGGGCGTGCCAATAAGGAGATCGCGAGCTCGTTGAGTTGCTCGGTGCGCACCGTCGAGTTTCACATCTCGAACCTGCTACGCAAGGTCGGGGCGTCATCACGCCTGGAGCTGGTTACTCACGCGCAGCACGGTGCGCCGTCGGGCGTCGTGTCGGAATGCGAAGCGCCGTTGATCGAAGTGAAATCCTTCGCTGGCGTCACCGCCGCGACGCTGGGTGACACGCTCCTGATCATGTGGAGCGCACCTGCAACCTTGGAACGTTGGGTCTGGAGCGCCACCTTGATCGACCAGCTGGCTCAGTCGTACGCTGAGGGAGTCCGATGCTTGTCCATGGTCCTGCCCGACTCGGCTCCGCCAGATCGCGCCGTTCGAGCACGGATACAGGCAGACCTAGCCGGTTTCGATCAGCGATTGCGCCGCTTCGTTGGCGTCGCCTTGGGAGACTCGATCCGGAGTAGCGTGGTGCACTCCATCATGCGCGCGGTGTTCCTCCTCAGCGGTCAAGCCCCTCGGCTCGCCGTGACAGCGAGCATCGAGCAGGGCTTCACCTATCTCTTGGAAGGTGCTGGCCCTTCCACCCCAGCTCGCAGCAAACTCCGCCTCGCCGTCGGCGAACTCCGCCGCCTACTCGGCGTCTTCGGCAACGTCGACGACCTGAATCTTCCACGGAGCTCCCGCATTTAGCGAGCCACGGCGGTTCGGCCGCGACTTCGGACGAGCCGAAGTCGTAGAACGGGGTAAGTTCTTGGCTGCGACGACTGACGCAGAGCTTGAAGAGCTAGCCATGAAAGATCCGGACCTGCGACGATCGAAAGTGGCGCTCGAACGCCTAAGCGCAGACCCCGACGCGCGTATTCTCGCGGAGATGAGGGACCGCGCAGTGAAGTCCTATCGACTCGACATCGGCAAGGCGCGCAAAGAGGGACGGATGGAAGGGCGTATCGAGGGCATTCAAGAAGGACGGGCGACACTGCTGAGCGATCAGCTCAGCATCAAGTTCGGACCACTCCCACCCCCAAAGACAGCAAGCGTCTGGCGGAGGGGTACCCCCGATCGCCGGTTTCGCCTGCCAGCCGCGCAAAAGCGTTCATTATGTACGCCCGAGACTCCAACGATTGCGCCGGTTTGCGCGGATCACTCCGCGAAAACGAAAAGGGGATGCAAGACGTTGTAGCAATGGATATGCTTCAACTGACACGGAAGTAGCCATGACCGCCGCCGAAAAACTGCAACCGCTGTTCGCCGAACTCCGAGAGGTGCCCGGCGTCGAGGCGATCTTTCGCAGTCGCGACGGCCGTGTGCTGTATGCGGTCGCACGCGAGCACAACACGATCGACTGGGATCGCCTGATCGAGGTTGAACGCGAAATTCAGGAAGCCGGCGATCCGGAAATCACGATCTCCGTGCGAGCGCACCAGGGACGCGATGCCTTGGCGATGTTCGAGGGGCTCGAGCAAATCTGAGTTTCAGCGTTGGCGTTGCCGGGGGAACATTTACGCGAGGCGGATGCCAACGCGCAGCGAGCAGCCACCCTTCAGACGGCGGAGGATGCTTGGGAGATTGTGCTCCTGTTCTATTCGTCGCTGCATCTAGTGGAGGCGTACCTGCGCACCAAGCCGGCACGTTTCATGCTGACGATCACGTGGCCATCGCCAAGGCGATCCACGCCAAGTTTCAAAGCGGTGATGTGGTGATCAACCAGTTCGATAACATCCCGCAGAAACTACGCCAGGGGCACGGCTGAACGGCCGCCGCTAGTCCACGTGTTGCCCAGCTAGGGGCCAGTGAATATAGGCTGGGCACGGCGGCGGAATCGTTGTGGTAAGTGTGGCGGGAATACCTTCACGAACACCCAGCGCAATCTACGACACAGGTCCTCGACTTCTGCGAGGAAGTCGCTTCCGGACAAACTCCTATATGGCTCACCGTTTCGGCCGGTGCCTCGATCGCCCTGATCTCTGTGGGGTAGCTTCAGTGGCCTCGTGGATAGCGAGCTGCCAAGAGCTCTTGAGTCGCTAGCGGCAGCTGAAGAAGCGCTTTCGAACCGAACGTCCAACTCGCTTCACGGCTGGCGGGTCACGCGGACCTCAGCGCCCACAACCGCTACCTCATGCAATCGGTGACGATGCAGACCATCCCCGAAGCTGCGCAGTAGTCCCGCTGCAGCTTGGTTCCACTGCTCGGCCGCTTCTACGATGGCTACCAGGTAGTTGTCTGATCGAAAGTCAGCGAACCGGCTCAGCATCGATCGGCTGAGCACACGCGTTCAACGCCAAGCCCACCAAGATCCGTTTCAGTATTGCAATATCGATACGGCCGCACACGTAATAACGCAAGACTGCCACTCTGTGACCCACGGACTGGGTCAAAGTTGACCCGGTCTGATCGGAGGGACGGTCCCCCGGTTCCACCACTAAGGAGGTCGGCGATGGCGTCAAGAGCCTGCCGCTGACCGAGAAGCGAAGGCGTCCGCTCACTCAGCCAATTTGGTATGGCCCGATTTTGTGCTGCTACGCGGACCGAGCAGCTCTCTATTACTATTGGGTCAATCCGAACGGCACGTACTCCCAGTACTGTCACGTAGACTTTCAGAGCGGCGGTTGTTCTAGCTACCCGTCTTGCTTCGACTACGGTTACTCAACGGGTTGCCTGTAATGGATCTGATGAACTAAGCGTGCGACAAACGGGGCGGCCTGGACCTTCATGGCCGGGCCGCCGAATGGAGGAAACCGACTCATGCGAATAGCCGAAAAGCTCGCCGCGCTCTCAATCATATCACTCACCTTGTCGGCCTGCGCCGGAGCGGTCCGGGAGAGCAAGGTCGTCCCGAGGTGTAGCGAAACGATTGGCGTAAGCCCCAAAATCAACGATTTGCAGGTTGGTGAGCGACGAGTCCAATTCACCGTGTTCCCGCAGAAAGAGGCGACGACCGAGCTACTGCAGGGCCCGGATCCGCTAGTCCGAGTCAGCTTCTTTCGCGTGATTACACAAAGCCCAGAGCTCACACAGCCTGGACAGGAGATGCGCTTGTATTATCCCCTGATTCGTCCCATCGCTCATGCGAAACTTGCGCCGATTTCGACCCCGTTCGGCGTGGCCCAGGATGTTCACGGCTACGAGGCATCCGTTGCGTTCGACAAACCTGGTGCTTGGGGCGTGGAACTATTCGTGCGAACCGCGTGGCAAGTTGCGCCCGCCATGGCAACGATCATGTTCCAAGTCGCTCCAGCTCCAACCAGTTCAGCCTCCACGGACCGGGCGCAAGGCGATCGTGTAGTCTACTTCGGCAGCTGCGGCGGCATTCGACTAGAACCAGGCGGTTGACGCATCGACTCGGGACGAGCTCCCTAGCGTCCCTCCTTTGAAGCTCTTTCGAAGCAGAGAGCCCATAATCTGACAATCACAATGGGGTGACGTAGATCGCTCGAATTGCGTGAATAATTTCTAGACCTCCGCTTGTGTGAGGTCTGGGGCTTTTTGCTCCCCGTGCTAACGATGGAGACCCGCCATCGTCACGCCGTCGAGTCGACGCAGGTCGGCGACCGCTGGACAACGCAGGCGCTCGAAGACGGTGAAGGCCATTGCGAGGAAACCGATTTCGGTATCGACGAGACGCGCGCGGCCACGCCGGGCGCGGGGGGCTCGACGAACCACACGTCCTTGTGCTCGACCGCGAGCTTCCCGGCAGTACGCCGGGAGCATCGTGAGCCAACAAGTGCTGACCCACAAGCGGTCGAGCCCTTCACGCTCGGACGGCCGCCTTCTTACGCGGCTGGCCGAGCAGGTGATGCTGACGTGACTTCGGGCACTTGCGAGGCCGTAGCGCCAAATCGACAGAGGGTCGGCGAAGATATATACTGTCAATCATGTTGGCCTACGCGACCCCGTCAGACCTGCCGGCGCGCATACGGGATTCCGTGGCGCTGGTCGAGACCCTGCGCGCGCCGCACGCTCCTGCAGGTCCGGCTGTGGCGGAGCTTCGCCGGGTGGCCGAAGAGTCGCTAGCCTCGATGCGGGCCATCCTCGCGGTGCCACTGAGCGATCGGATCGACACGGGGGGTGGCGGGCTCGACGAAATGCCTGAGAGCGAGCGCGCTGAATACTTCGCGGACCTGAATGATGCCCTCGATATCGTCCGCGCCTCACTCGCGCTGTATGAGGGCGATGACTTCCGCAATTTTATGCGCCTAGTCCGGGTCGATGTGCCCGACCTTGTGCCCGACCTGGTGCGTACTTGCCGAGAGTACGTCGCGTACACACGCGAGGCGGAGCGTTCTCTCATCCTCTTAGGCGCTGGCACCGACGACGACGTGGACCTCATTGGCGACCTGGTTCCGGACGTAGCCTGACCGGTCCAAGCGGTGCCCTACCTTGTCGAGCGCTCCGCCGTCGCGGACGAGCAGTTTACTATTATCGCAGCTAGAGCTGCCGCATCCCCGGATACGGCAGAAGGCATCCTGTGGCGGGAGGTTGAGAAGGAGCTGACCGTCTTCGTCACCAACCCTGAACAGGTCATGTCGAGGACGCATCAGTTCACCAAGACTGGCCACGATTTCGGCAACGTGTTCCGCACGAAGCCGACTGGCAGAACGCGCCTCTTCTACATCGCCAGCAGCAGGCTTCAGGTCGTTCGAGTCCTGTACCTCGGCATGCTGCGCAAGGAGGGCGACAAGAAGGACGCCTACAAGGAATTCTCGCGGCTGCTCAAGGCGGGCCGGTTCGACGCGGACTTCGCCGCGCTCAGGGTCGGTAAGCCCGACGGCTGAGCAGTGACGTCTCAGCGGTCTGGCGTCATCTGCCAGCGGCCGGGCTCGCTGAGGTCGGGGAAGGCTTGCCCCTCCTTGACCAGGTGCCGCACGAACTCGGCCTGCCGCGGGTTGCCCGGGTAGACAAAGAGCGTGATCTTCCCGTTCGTCGTCCTGCTCGAGGGAACCATGGTGTCGTCGTCGTCGCACTGGCTAGCGCTCACAGCGCTCGGCTACCTGATTTTGATCAACGGCGTAGGCACTGCTTGCGCGCTTGCGGGGCAACGGTAAGGCTCATGAGATCACCGGTCGCATTTTACGGGCAGCGTGTATTTCCGGGACGGCTGTCCCCCGTCGCGACGCGCCTTGCCCTGGGCACGATGGCGGAGGGCATAGCCGGGCCGGGCCTGGAATACGCGGGAAAACCAATGGAATTCATCGACGAAGCGTCAATTCGGCTGAACGTGCCCTTGGGGTGTTCCCCGATCAAGCTGGCGAAGACTGAGCACGTCGATGCGTTCTTTCGAGTTGGGCAGATTCAGCTCGGAACGTTCGAATATTACCAAAAACATGAGAACCCTCAGGTGCACGATGAATTTGAAGGGTTCTGTAGGCTGATTGGATATTCCGACGCCTTCACTGTGCTTGTGGAAGCGTCGGGAGGCGCGGACCAATACGTGTTCTGCTGCGCGATGACCAGCAATCCGAAGCTGGCTGCCAGGCGTTTTGGGTACGACGCCGCGTACGAAGTCCTAGATCCCGACGGCTTCCAACGAGCTGTGTCGGGGAAGCTGAAAGCCATTCGCGAACGAAGAGCGGTCTGCGCATACGCGGATCACAAGGCTATAGCGGGTGAAATGAACGGCACGTTCAGGCCCGATCGGATCTCGGCCGCGACCATCGATATGCTCGGCGCGGCAAAATATTTCATCAAGCCGCGACGGTTTGCTCATCAGACGGAATACCGTTTTCTCTGGGAGCTGGATGGTCCCGTCGAGAAGCCAGCCATTATTGAATGCCCAGAGGCAGTGAAGTTTTGCCGGCGCATGGACTGGAGCAAGCGATGATCAACACCAAGCATGCAGGCGTGCGCACGCCTGACTACGCTCGCAAAATCGTCAATCGGATTATGGCGCCGCTAAACACAACCCTCCGAAAGTTCGAGCGGCTTGGAGCCGGTGACTATCCGGCTGCTCGGACGCCCCGCGCGAAGATCGCTGGCGTGAAGGCACGCATGGAGGACAATTCCGATGGCGAAGCGTGAACAGAAGGGCCAGCTCTACTGGCTCGAAAAGTACGGGTGGCACGGACGCCGGTACGCAGGGCGCGTGCAGATGATGCACTCACGGGGGGCGAGAGGGACGAATGGCTGAAATGAAAACTACGGCCACACCGTGGTGGGCTGTGGCGTTCACCGTGACAGCGCTGGGCGGGCTAACGGCTGCATACCTCGTCCTTCGAAATCCGACCGTGGTTCACCACTTATCCTGGCACGCGGAACTGGCGACGGCGCTGGGCCCCGTGACAGGGATCCTTTCGTTGTTCGCTGTCGTCGCGGCACTCTGGTCAGTGGAACTACAGCGGCGCGCAATGGCGGGTCAGCAGCACGAAATTGACCGGCATATGCAGCTTTTGGAAGACCAGAGGACGCAGTTTGTTCGCAGCGCCGATGCTCATCAGGCGCTCGCTCGCTCGGTCGCAGGCGCGTCTTGCGGAGGCACAAGAGCAGGCCAACAAGATCAACCTTCGCTTGGAAAAGTCCCAACGCCTCTAGGCTGCGACAGCGCTTCAAGCGGAAATCGTGCGAACTCGCCTCGGCATGGCCACTGCGATCTCGGTCTTTGGCGGTATGGACGAGTCGCGTAAGGATACAATCGAGCGCTTGGGCCGCATGGTGACGACGCTTGAGCTCATTGAGGAAGAGAACATCGAGATGGCGAAAAGCAGGTCCCGATGACTGACGCCAAACACGCAGGCGGCCGCCCACGCAAAGGCACGCTCGAATTCCGCGGCAAGTCACGGCACGCGCGCCTGACCGTCACGGTCGAAGGCGAGAGTCTTCGCAAGTGGTTCGACCTTGCCACCGACAACAAGGCCGTGGCTCGGCGCAAGCTCGCGCGGCTCGCTGCAGAGCAGCAGACGAACGCCGCCAGCCCAGCTGAGATCGCGGTGAACGCGCGCCGCTCGGAGACCGTTGCTGCCCAAGCTGACCGCAGACGAACTGGCGGACGGGTTGAAGCGCATGGCCGTGGCCCACGACCGAATGCAATTTCTCCGCGGGCCCGAGATCGCGGCACTGCTGAACGCGGCCGTGAAGCACGACGCGGTGACTTTCAAGATGACCCGTCGCGAGAACGCGGCCGGACGGCGCCAACCTCGGGGTACACAGCGCCACCCGTCAATCGCGCCCTTCGTTGCGTGCGTGCTTTTGAGCGGGATGCGATTTGGAGAGGCGCTGGATCTGACCTGGGAGCAAATCGATCTGAACGCGCGCGACAATGACGGCACGGTTGTGGGTGAAATTCATCTGACCTCAGCGACCAAGACCAAGCACGCGCGCACGATCGGGCTCGAGGTGTCGCCCGCGTTGCTCGAGATCCTGACCGCGCTTCACACCGACGACGCGACGGGTAGCGTGTGGAAGATCACCGAAGGCGAGGCGAACACCGCAATGCGCCGGCTGGTCGCTGATTTCGGCGCACCGGTGGGGGCAGGGTGGCAAGCCCTACGCCGGACAGCGGGCACTTATTTGACAAATGCACCGGGAATTTTCGGGGCGGCTTCAGCGTATAGGAGCGCCCGGCAACTGGGCCACTCGGTTGAGATCGCTGAGCGCCATTGCGTTGGACTCGTGCGCGGTATTCAACGTGACGCGCGAAACCTAGAAGCGGCCATGGGGATCGAGGTCGAGATCCGCCGGCTGATCGATGCGTGCTGAATGCGCCTTGCGCGTCCCGTCCGCGCGGAGCATATCCAGGGTGTGCTCGACCGAACCTGCCCCGTCTGCCACGCCGCGCCGGATAGTCCGTGCGTAGCCGTGCGCAGTGGAGCAATCAAGGCCGAGCCACACGGCGCCCGAAAGTTTGCTCCACTACCGGGGCAATCCAAGTACGCCGGCATCCGATCCCCAGGACCCTCTCAAAAACCACCAAAACAAGCATCTAGCTAGCCCAGGAATCGAAGGCGGACACCTCCGGGTGAGCTGCCGAACCTGCCAGCACGCGCTGTGTTGGAGCCCAGGGTACTGATCGATCGGACGTAGCGCGCAGTGCTCCACACCGGAGTTCCGCCTATGATCTCGAACGACAATTGGATTGCTGACGTAGTTGCGACCCTGCCCGCGCTCGCCACCGCGAAAGAGGCTTCGGCTGTCCTTCGCACAACGCCCCGCAATTTGAGGCGCTTGATAGTGTCTGGCCGCCTGACCGCGGTGCACGCGACAAGCCGCGCGACAAGCCGTGTGCTCGTGCCTCGTGCCGCGCTCGAGGCTTCAGGGCTGATTCTCGCTCGATCGCGAAGCATCACAACCTTCGATCAAACTTTGGATTCGCCTTCGGCAAGTAGTGAACTGCCAGCCGAGCCGAGGCTGGGACACGTGCACTTGAACAACTCCGCGACGCTGTCATGGTGTGCGGTAGACCAAAGGTTTACCAATGAGATCCACATCCGTAGTCAGTGCTCGAGTCTCCAATCCCACCAAACAGCGTTTGGCGCTGCTCGCCGATTCGGTAGGTTGCAGCCCGAATCTCATCGTATCTACGCTGATAACGTGCCTAACGAACCCGCCCCAGGGCGAACAGAACATCGCTGCGATCGCCGCCGTATGCAAGGCCCTGGGCCTCAAGGATTCGGCCTCAGCCGACAATATCAAGCTCGCACTGTACAAGCTGCTTGGACTCGACCCCGACGGCAATTCGCCCCCTAACGACGGGGGCGAAGACGGCGCGCTCGACGACACCGGAGACCCACCGACACCCGCCGTGCTCTCCGAATACGGCCGCATGCCGTCCGCGGGCGAAGTAGGAAAAGTAGCCGCCAAGCTCAGCGAGGCCACCGCACCGGCGCCCAAGCCTGCCCGCGTGACCCCGTTCGTCGTCGACTCTGTGACGAACCAGGTAAAGGTCAACCCGGCGCGGTATGCGCGAAAGGCCCGGTGAGTGATGGCCCTCACCGAATTGGAGCTCGACCGCGCCCGCGACCTCGAGAAGCGCCTGTACATGCAGATCGTATCTCCGGCTGGCTTCGTCCAGGAGAGTCTCGTGATGCACGTCACCAACGAGAATCCGCTCGATGCATGGCGCACGGTGACCCCAGTCAGCGAGGCGATCGCTTTGCTCGATGAGGGACTCGCCCTCTTGGGTGATAGGACTGGCGAGCGTGCTGCGAGCACCCGGGCCACTCTCGCCGCACGGCGTGATGCACTCCAGTCTGCGCGGGACGCCTACGAGTCCCTAGGTAGCCAGCTCGACGGGCAAGCAGCGCGCGTGCTTATCACACGAGTCGCTCAGCTGCGCGCTGCTCGTAAGGAGGCCGAGCGAACCGTCGAGTTAGCGAGTCGCGATACCGTGATCGAGAGCCTCGCCGAACTCGAACGAGTGCTCTGTGATGGGCGAGCGCTTTGCCGTGAGCTCGTCGCGCTCGGTAGAGCCGTCGCGTATCCAAAGGAAAAGTCACTCCCGAGACGCGAGGACTTCGAGCGCGCGAAGGCATCGACACTCGCGCTCGCGAATCGCCCAGGCAAGCGCCCCGGCGTGATCGATCAGCAGACCGCACTCGAGCAGGGCGCCAAGGCCACGGCGGCCGAGGCTTTATATTGGCCCGTCTTCGAGCCGGCCGAGCCCCACGCGCTGCTCACGCTGCGCTTCGATCGGTACCGGGCCGGACTCGAGCCGAGCACGGCCCAGGCCGCGGAGTGAAGCCATGGCCCAGACAGATCAAACAGATATCCACCTCCCGACGCGCAAGCGCACGAAGGCTGGCAGGTTCGCGCCACCGGTCACGCCAGTGCCAGGTGATATGTCCGCCGGGATCGAATTACTTCGTGAGTGGCGCCGTGCCTCCCACGATGGCCAGCGTGCTATCGCCGTTCATCAGGACGGTTCCGCCGTGCTCCACGATCTAGCTGAGCGCCGAGTCGCGGCCTACGCGGACGTTTTGGACGCTGCACTTGCTGTGGCCGAGGATCGAATCGCATGGCGTCCGCTGCCCAAGGTGAAGCCGCGAGCCCGCTAAACAACAGACTTCGCTTGCGAGGGCACCCCGGGGGCTGGCCATCTCCCCCCCCTGGCTTCATCGCGCGAGCATTGGCCACATTGGTGTGGCAGCCCATCACCCGGCCCTGGGTGGTGGGCTTTTTCTTTCTGGCATCCCCGAGGGATATCCAAACGGCTTGACGCGTAATATCCCGACGGACCAGCAATCACGCTGGTTCGAAAAGCGGGGCCGGCGCTGCGTCACATCGAGGAACCCGCTCGTGGCGATCACTGCCGGACCTCGAGCGCCAAGTGGCCGCGGTCGCACGGTCAACCTCATCAAGCGCCTAGCCGTCCAGCTCCCGCCACGCTTGCGAGCAAGCGTGACATGACGCCACTACTTTGCAAATTTCAAAATTTGACAGCGCCCCCGGACGTCAGCTACCCTCGTTGCACAATTTGTGCGACCAGCAGCAACGAGGGTAGCTGACGTCCGGGGGCGCTAATTTTTGTTCTCCTAGTGGCGCAAGTAGGCGAACAGCCTCCGCCTCGGGCAAGAGAGCAGCATGTGTGGACCAGTACCCAGACCGTTGGGATAGCGGCGATGAGGCGCTTTTCCCTAAATGCACGCCCACATGCGACCGGCCGGAAGGTCCCGTGATGGCAGATTGCTATCATTTGGACTTGCGTTTTACGCAAGTCGGCCTAGATTGATTTGCACGTGACAGCCGACGAAGCGCTGAGGATCGCGAAGGCGGCTGCCGCATCGGGAAACGTAAGGTTCTTCATTCTGAGCGGTCATGCACTGGAACGAGCGCCCGGCAGAAGCGCCTCATTGGCTGACATATACGAGGCGATACGAACTTCAGACGTTGCCGTGCCATCGCGCAAGGACAACGGGAACTGGGAGCTTCACGGCGGCTGTGACACCGATGAGTGTGGCTTGGTTCCGGTTGTCGCTATCAAGGTCGATCCCGAAACTCGCGTGACGGTCGTGACAGTGCTGTATCCGAATAGCTGAGTATTCAGCCCAATTTACAGGAGTAGCGTTATGAAATGCCCCAATTGTGAGCGGCAAATGGCCCAGCGGGGGTACAGCCACGTGACGAAGGTCGGTGGCTTCACTGTTACGGACGGCACGGGCATGGTTCCGTTTTGTGCTGAGTGCGGCGGTGCCAGCCTAAGTAGCGCCGACCTTTCAGGCTACGAGATGCGCGCGGCGCGGCTAATCTTGACCGGAAGCAAAGAGGTGAGCGGCGAAGTGCTGAAGTTCGCGCGCAAGGCACTTGGACTGCGTCAAAAGGATTTGGCAAGTGTACTTCGTTGCAACGAGCAACATCTCAGCCGCCTTGAAGGCGCAGAAAAGTTAGACATGAATCTCAGGCTGGCGGTCGCTATGCTTCTTGATATTGCGCTGACGGGCGGCACCCCGAGCGAAGTCGGATCGAGTGGCGAACACAAACTAGAGATTCGCAAGGCGAGCTAGCGCGAGTTCACTGCCCTGCCGGACGGGTGAGCTCGTTGCCTGACTAGGCTCGGTGCACTGCCCAAGCACACGCACCGGGCGAGCCCCTGGGCTGGCTCGTCGGCTACTG
>Ga0247760_1000558_pt1 | contig 39659 bp, 42 predicted proteins | sample UWRJL171409R4_FD_179936 | JGI IMG/M metagenome (GOLD analysis project Ga0247760, IMG submission 179936) | Plant litter microbial communities from Arlington Agricultural Research Station in Wisconsin, United States - UWRJ-L171-409R-4 | ecosystem: Environmental > Terrestrial > Plant litter >... | reverse complement strand
CAACTGCTGGTTGGTCGTAGGGGCTTCGGGTCTTTGCACCCCTGGCCCAGTGCGCAGTACCGTGCGTACTGTCTTCCTGCACTGTTCCTTGTGCGGGGGATTCGTCGGGCCGCTCCGGCCCAAGTGACGGCCTGCAGGGTCGTCACAATAACATTAACATAAACTTAAATATCTCTCTGGTTTTAATAGCTATTCCAAATCGGGCTTTAGATTGAGAATTACAATTAAAATCTACATATAATACTACCTTTTTCTATATTATAAACTAAAATAATAACTGTAAAAGTCATGGTTTTTTCACTTTCAAGCTGAATATCTCCCTTCACTCAACCCTAACCCTGAAAATAGAGTAAAAATCGGATTCTACATCACCTGATGCATATTAAAACGTATCATTTGATTATGTAGGCTAATAATTCAAAACTATTAAATTATTACTCTAATTCACCCAGTTAGGTTAAAAACAACCTTTAGTTTTTCACAGATAGAAATAGAGCAGTACTGTTGCAAGCCGTACTACAGCGCTGGAAGCGCTGTAGGAAGCAAAAGAAGGCCTGAGGTACAGAGGCAGTGCTGCTGTATATGACTGAATGAGTGGTGTGAATTGCTTGCTTATAGAAGGCTAGATACAGGAGAGGAGAGGGCCTTTGTAAGCTGTGGTCGGCTTCCAGAGCCTTCTATCTACTATACAGAATTGGAATAGTGGCCGTAGGCCACGTAAGTGCTTGTATGACTCACTGGGTTCCAGAGGCTTCCACAGCTCCGCTGTGGCAACTGGAATCCAGTGGAAACTAGTGGAATTCAGGGGGTGAAACCCCCTGATTCCAAGGGGTTCTAGAGGGTTCGGCGCAGTGCGCCGACCCAGTGGACCCACTGGGGCTAGAAACTAACAAAAATAAAGCCTGTAAACTCTGTAGAATAAAGCCTGTAAACTTTGTAAAATAAAATCTTTAAATCTTAAAAAATAAAGCTTTAAAAAGTAAGATTTATTTTTAATTATTCTTTTATCTCTTTAAATAGATGTATTGGCCTCCGGACAGGTTTCTGTCGCTTTGTTCGCTATACTTATTTAAATAAGCTTAATACCCCACGCCAAAATTGCCAGGAGCAAAAGTGAGGCATGGAGCGCCCCGTAGCGTAGCGAAGGGCCGTCGCGTAATGACGAACGAAGCGACGCCAGCAATTTTATTTTAATTAATATGTGAAGATTTTATATTTGTACAATAGAAATATATAGTTAATTCCTATTAAGTAATGACATTAAATTGGCATTTAAAATATAATATTTATATTATAAATAACTATAATATGAATTAAAAATTACTGTTAGTTAGCTTTAAAGTATATATATTAATATATTTATAATAGTAAAACTTATACCAGCTTTTAACATGAGTTTATTAATATTAAGTGTTACAAACTAAATATATAATACGCTTCACTTATATAATAGGTATTGCATCATGTATTAGTAATTTCTCCTCAATTTTACTAGTAAGGGTTGTGGAGATAGAAGCTATTGAAATGTGAGATTTTTAGTGGAAAACCCGTTGCAAAGTCAGGTCGTTGCATGATTAGGTAAGCCTTTCTAGAGAAATACTCCGCTCCGGGATCCATTTAGACTCATATCATTACCGATCTACAAGTATTTGGTCTGTCCAACCTCCTATCATATTATTAAGACTGAGGAAAGTACACTATGCCCCATTATTGCTTGCTGACTGACCCCTCCCGATCCCCAACCCCTTACAGTCCCGCTCCATGCAAGAAGTTGAAGCTAATCCTGTAGCTAGCAATGAAGTTCGCAGACAAGGCTAATTCGTGACTAGTTCGCGGCTGCAGATGGACTGCAAGAGGAGAGGAAGCGGGATAGGGCTCCTCGATCATCGTAACGTTGTAGTTACCATTATCGGCTGTTAAGCGAGATAACGTCGATGATGTTGGCCCTATTTCTGCTATACTAAATTACATGACCTTCCTCACAAACACATAAAAGGTTGGTTTGTACTCTCTGCTTGCATCTGTAGGTAAATTGTACATCTCAGCTGAAAAGATCTCGCCGCCTTCCAACCTCTTCTGGGTATCTCAAAACGTATCACATGAAATCCCAAAGCCGAAACACCATAAATGCCAAAAGTCTACCGCCCCCTCAACCCGGCAGACTGACATTCCACGCCTCCCAAAACTGATTCTCATAACTCGCCATACACCTCACCTTCTCCGGCGGCTCCTTCCATTGAATCCCCACATCCATCCTCCACCGCTCCGTATATCCTTTCAGCGCCTTAATCTCCCTCCCCCTCTGATCCGAATACTCCAAACTCACCCCCGGCACCACCGCAATCCTCCCATAGCCGCTCGCCCACAAATCCTTACAAAATAGCTGCGGCTCCCCCTGCATACACTCCTCCTCCCTCGGCCCCCTAAACCCAACCTTCCCTTCCAAAACCGGCCGTGCCGTGAATACCGCCGCGCCATTCCAGCACGAAAACACCTGAAAGGGCTGATGCTGATCATACCGCGACCGCGTCTCAGGCTCGTTCCAGAATAAATTCCACGCCGAGTTCCAGTTCCCATCTGGCGGGATTTCGAAAAAGGAGTCCCCATTTATCGTGCGCGCGATCCACACGTCGTAGAAGGTAGGATCCTTCCCGGCGTACGTCCAGTCCATGGCGCAGGTCATGTCTGCTTGGAGGTGGACTTTTTGGTGGATGAGTTCGAGGATGTCCTCGGGGCAGATGGCCACGTCGTTGAGGAAGATTACGGTCGTGTTCTCGGGGGAGAACTGTTCGGGCTTATCGAGGAGGGGTTTCAGCGCGAGGTTCCGTAGCGCGGCGAGCCTCGGGATGCGGTCACCTTGGCTTGGGTCGATGGGGCTTGAGACGAGATGGTATGGCACGCCGAGGGCGGCGAGGGCGGGGATTAGAGAGGAGAGAACCTCGGGGGTTCCGTCGGCGGAGTTGCCTTCTACGATGGAGAGGGCGCAGTTGGAGGGGCTGAGGAAGCGGATTGTTGTGAGGAGGGTGCCGAGCAGGCGGGGCAGGATGGGGAGGGATTGGCGGAGGTTAAGGGCGAAGAAGAAGGTTGTTGCTGTGGGGGAGGAGGCGCTTGGTATTAAAGGCTCGTAGCGGCTCATTTCTGGGACGGGACATTCGAGGCGCGGGAGGACGGTTGAGTCGGCGTCGAGGATTGATGTGAGGTATGTAGAGAGGACGTCGGGGGTGAGAATGGGAGGCGCTGGGAAGGTCAGTTTAATCGCAAGAGCGGCGCCGTGGTCGTGGAACCTACCGGCGACAATTGTTTCTGTCTGGTTGTGGCCGAAGCGAGATAAGAAGGTCGTCGATGATGGGAGGATACGATCGCGATTGAAAAAGAGGGCGAGGACACCAGCGATAATTAAGGTTGTCTGGAACACGAAGCGTAACTTCTTCCGTACGCTCGGCGCGACAGAAAAGCTGGTGCAACCGAGCATGGTGGCATTGGGGGAACCTGAAATTGACGATGGACAGATAAAGTGAGGGAGATTTGTGACATTTTGACGAAGCTCAAAGTCGTGGAACGGGGGAGATCTGGCAATCGCGGTCGGGAACAAATGTAATTCGGCGGGTAAGTTTCAGGCTAACCGCCGGTGCCAGCCAGTTGGTACGGCCTGTGATTCGGCAACATCCACCTCAGGGTCTGCGCCTGCAGTCCTAACAGCCGCCACACAGCTGCATGGTTCGGCCGTTTTGGTTGGTTCGCTTTGGGGTGAAAGATAGAAAGAGCGAATCCAAGGGTCGGCGACCTGGACGAAGATAATTTCGGCTCTCCTGCAACCGATGGAGGAAGAGGATCCATGTCGGTTAGGAGGCACGATGGTCGGGTCGTCTTCCCGAGAAGTGTTGGCCCTGCTCTTTATTATTCTGAGTCATCTGCTGCACTTCCCTCCTTTACTTTCCAGTTTCCCCAGCTTATCACTTGTCACTCTGCCAAGCCTTTTGCGTCTTACCTGACTTTTTGTTCGTCCTTTGGTTCGATGTTCCTATTTTACGTTTTTCTGCTACTTCTTCGTTGCGATGTGTCAGTCGCTTTACAAGTGAGAAATGGATCGGCTGCAACACTCATAGCACTAGGCGCCCAGAAAAGAGCACCCCTCGTCACCCGATTTTCCAGCATATTTTTCTCGGGCGATGCGTCGAAGTCGCGAACGGCCGAAGTTGGATTTGATGCTCGTGTTGATATTGACAGAAGCCTGTGGGGTTTCTGTCCGATAGGCGTCTTCGTGGCATCTGACTGTGGTCTCGCGGGTAACTGCGTTGACCGCCATGCCTGCTCAAAGGGTTGTGGGAAGGGCAGCGGACTGACCACCTTCACATGGTACCTATACTAGATACACTGCCGTCATGCTGTTCCATTTGCTGACTCACTGTAAGTACCGGATCGAATGGTGACTTCTGCACCACAGCTGAATTGTATCTGACATGAAGCATCGGTCCCTTCTCCTACATCGGCTGTGGTGGCGGCCCAACGACCGACCGGTATTCAGCTTTGACGACAACACCGACTTCGACTGTCACGTCAACATTTACAGCTCCTCCAAACTCACTATCAACCAAGGGCCCCTCGCAGACAAGTCCGTTGCCAACAACACCACCGACCGACACATCCAGCGTCGTCACAACGCCGGCAGCCGCAACCCCAGATGCAGGATCTGCGCCGTCAAATTCCGCCGCAAATAACACTGGAGCAATCATCGGCGGTGTCATTGGATGCCTGGCACTTCTCTATAGATCGGGAATAGTGGCGCTCTAGCTTGTGCGGCGACAAAGGGGCAAGAACAGCTCGAGCTCAAAGCCGGCGTCGCCCGAAGACTATACGCCGCCGCCCTTGGCTTCAGTAGCAAATCATAGGGCGGAGCAGGGGGCCGATCTGAAAAGTTCGCCTGTAACATAGGGTCCTTCAGAATTGGATAACCAATATTTGGGACATGGCGAATCAGACGGTATGAGGAGACCGGTTGAACTCCCGGTCACTCCGGGCCTGTATCCACATAGATAAATACTCTAATGTAGGTTGATGACTTGAGCAACGCAGGAGGGATTAATAGGAGAGACAAATCTGCTGTTTCATTTAGTTCGGTACGAAGGCTTGGGCTAAAGAAACATGGAAGAGTCTCTTTTCCCTGTGCGAAAATCCGTCCTTGGAATCCTCACACGGTCTTGCGCTGGACTAGTGACGCCTTTCTCGTATAGAGGAACGCCTTTGCAGAATGTAGGCGGCCCGTTTGGTCGAGCAAGTTCTCCACTGACCATCGATTTGAGAGCCCGGAAAATATGTGTGGTGCGGTGGGCGGATTTGGCCAATGAGCTGTCCAACCCCTGCTGCGGCGCCACACCCCGAGGTTGTCACCGGGCGGGAGAGTCCACCATTCCGTGGGCATGACCCCGCAATGCAAGAAATTACTCACCGCCGCCGGGCGTCGTGGCTGAACAGAGGCTGCGCCCAGTGACCAACTCAGCCAAGAAGGTACCTAGGTACTTAGGTACTTAGGTACGTTGAGTACCTAAGATAAGGCAATCGCAGCCAATGCGCGGGCCAATGTCAGTGCAAGGTGTACGGAGTCCTGGAGTTGGCTTCAGATGCCCGACGCATCGTGCCGTGTCCTGACTATACCTTACCTCTTGCGGAGGTTTACTTCAACCCGTTCAAGGCTATGACGGATGTCCGGGGGGATCTGGGCTGGCTCGCGCTCGCAGGGAATTACCACCTCAGGGACGGTGATGATCAGGACCCGTCACTACCTTCGTGGTATCCGGATCTATGGGGGAGGTCACCGGTGGTATGTCGGTCAATACCTCGAGGTCCATATCAGACGGCAAGACCTGCGGTTTCCTGACGACTGGAAATACCTTGCCGGAAGTGGAATTCAGGCTCGATCCCCCGCTGTGCGTCATCGCCGGCTTTGTGGCCGACGAGGTCGGTGTGGCCGGCTTCGTCCATGGATCGCGGCATGGAAATGGCGGTGACGAGGGAGGAATCACCCAAACACGTCCGGGTGCCAACGCGTACGAAACTGACCGGGCCATATTTGACGCCATCTGGAGGACCATCATGACGGATCAGGACTTTGAAGGAACGAAAGAGTCCTGGCGGGCGCCGCCGTCCTTCGGGCTTTTGTACAATAAGCGAGGAGTTTCTGCCGCGAAAAGACTTGAACGAGCCCATGTGGTAGGAGACCAGTGAGCCCCCGCTACTAGAATACCCCCAAGCTACCTAAGGTACCTAACTACCTTATGCTCCCCGTAAAAGCTGACTGCCAGGAATATAGATCACCGCCACCTAGACTCTCACCTCTCGACGAATGGATCACCAACCACTAGGAAATACAGCTAGGGGCGAGAACTATCGGTGGGTGGACTACGGCAACTTCTCGCCAGGTCCTAACTAACGCCGCCAACGCATCCCTCACCCATAAGTTCAAACGTCGGTTTCTAAGTAGCGTCGGCGGGAGAAGCCTGATTACCACGCAGCGGGGTTTCATAGGTCTTGCCAACAATGGTGCTCAACAGGGAGATCTTGTGTATATTTTCATGGGGGGCGAATGCCGGTGATTTTGCGACAGCAGGAAGGCCCTGGCACCGACCACTATCATTTTCTCGGCGAATGCTATGCTCACGGACTGATGTTTGGGGAAGGGCTTGAGTTATTGCGGTCAAGAGGCTCCGATTTGAAGAGTTTCGCACTTGTGTAATAAAGGTCTAGTGAATATAACAGGGAAGTATCTATGAAGGCTGGGAAACATTCGTCACTTTGCCTGGCCTCTCCCTTAGGTGCAAAGGCTAGGTGGATTTCAGCCCTTTCAATTGTGATGAGAAAACTATGACGCATAGATAATTACCTGAGGACCTAATTAACTTAGAACGTAGGCAGTAGTTCCTTAGTAGGCTCAAAAGAAGAGGATTCAACGAAGCAGTTGCACTCGCATCAATCGCAGCGAATTCAGCATGTCCTCAAGTCTGGTGCTCACATCACAACGCCCCAACCCCCTTAATAAGAGCATCCCAATCACCCTTTCCACGCTTTGCCTTGGTAAGATCCAAATCAAAATGATCAATGACCACATTATGGAAGGGGATCGAGCCCGTGACGCTCCCCGGCTGCGCAATGGGTCTGCTGCTCGCGCCGTACCCAAACGTGGCATTGTTGTTATTTGGGTCGATCGAGCCACCCCACCAGTCGCTGCAGCCGGCGGAGCAGAGGAAGTCGGCCTTCCAGTGCGTGGCGTTAACGGTTGAGGTGGGGAACACGGTGATGGTGGTGTTGAGGTATGGAGCAGGGGGGTGGAATTGGCTAGGTGCAGTGTTAGCAAGAAATTGGCAGAGACAAGTGAGAGAGGTGAGATTGAGATGAACATACGTAGCCCAGCGGGTTGAAACGGCCACGCCTGTCCCGTTCGGCCAGGCGACGATGAGCGGGCTCCGGAGCATGCAGCCTCCCGTTGCGAAGCCGGCCCAGCTAACGCCGATGGGGGCGATGATGGACATGAGCAACGGGAAGGGTGCCGATGTCGTCTCGGGTATGGCGAGTTTGAATGTAAGATTTGCGCCAGCATCTGTAAAGGAAGACAAGGCCAAGTTTTGGGCTTGGGCCCTGGCCGACGTTGCCAGCACCAGGCTAACCAGACTGAGGAGCTTCATGGTAAACAGGATGAATCCTTGGCAGATCAAAATTCAAGAGCGCTGCGGTCAGCAGGATAGTGAAGAACGATGAGTGTGTTGGAAAGACATCCCCCATCCTTTATGTAGTCCTAAGCCCCTCTTTGCCGTTGTCGGTAGTTCTGATGGAGATCTAGGCTGAAGATTGACCCCGCCTACAGGTTGAAGGCAAGGCCGTGATCCCAGCATGCCGAATCCCAGGTATATATGGCAGCTAATGGGAGGATGGCAATGGACATTTTCCCGGTCCTTCAAGAACCGCCCCAGCTGAGCTGCTTTCGGACTGTTGCTAATTGCTAAGGTACAAAAGGTGAATTTCGCATGTAATGGCACTATAGTCACACGCGTGCGCCTAAAGGCTAATACCGACGGCGACCGACAAAATGCTCTAGACCGCCCATATCCCATGGCCTCACCTTGTTGGCAGGGGTTTTGGGGTAATCCCGTGCCATCACAATAAGGAGGGCAGTGCGGGGTGTTGCAGATAAGATGCCGTGGTATGATTCACAGGGGGGGATGTTTAAAGGAATTAAGCTTTTCCCCACCTATAGGGCTGTGGTAATAAGTGGTATAGGCCTATCCTCCAAATGGTTAGATCCGTTTAGATCAGGCTATTGATCGTCCCTTCCTCTATAGTCTCACCCGACACTTTTTGCTGGCCGAGTCTGTATTAGGCGCAGATCCTGAGCAAGAGGTAAGCCGCACTTATGGCTGCCTGAGCCGAGGTGAGTCCTGGCTATACTTGCTGTGACCATAATTGGGCCAGCGTGGTTGCAAGAACGATCTTCAGCTCACTTTTAGGACATCACCTCTCTGCACGTAACGGTCACTTTCCCTAGTCATGTTACTGCCGTTTTCTCTTTCCATCTGAGAACTCACCGTTTTAGGTCAATTAGAGCTCAATATTATATGTGTTTACTATCTAGTACAGGCATTGCGTTATAAAGGCAAACGAGCCAGGTAGTGTTATTACGAACGTTATGCAGCCACCAATCTACCGTCCGGGCTGGGACGAACTCGACACGCATCTCGACACGCATTAATTCATTTCTCTTGTATTGAAGTGGAGAGAAGCGATGGACTTGCATAGCAGGCTGACGGCCCTTGACGCCCTGGAGCATCCCGACCTTGAGACTATGAAAGGCAACGACTTGCAGTTCTGATTGACATGATTTTTCAACGACAATTACGACGCGAATCCTATCAGTCGGACATTGAATTAGAAGTGTGGTCAAGACCTACACTCAGCAAAGCCCTCCGACTAATACTTGACCAACGTCAAAGCCGCTCGATCTGTTTCTTTTCTTGGACGCTCTGGATGAGTACGATGGGCCAGCAGAATTCGTTGCCGAATTTATCATGGACCTTGTCAAGAAGAACCCCGATTCACAAACTCGAGTTCGTATTCTCTTTTCCAGTCGCCCATGGAACGTCTTCGTCGAAGAGTTTAAAGACTGCATGGGCTTTGATATTCACGATCGTACTGAGGATGTTCGCCAAGTCTGCGCGTACATTCTACAAGCACAGGCGCCCAACGCACAAGGTGCCAGAGAGATTATTCGACTCATTGAAAAGATTTTTCAGCGGGCCCGAGGTGTATTCTTATGGGTTGAGCTCGTCATGCACGATCTTTGCCGCCATTCTGCTGACTGTATCGATCGTGGTATAGGTTCTCGAGCTCCAGAAACAACTCCTCAATTCGATGGAGGCGCTACCTACCAACCTGATAGACTGCTATGTGGCAACTATTGATAGAATATCTCCAGACTTAAGGTGGGAAACCTACTGTTTACTTGAGTGCATTTGCCGCTCTAATGAATCGACACATCTCGACGAACTGTCTTCTATGCTGGCTTGCGGGTCTTTTAACTCTTTCAAGCGGCTCTAAGGATTTTCCACAAGCCAGAGATGTACAGGAACAGCGTCGACAAAGTAACTTGAGAATCGAATGTGTGATGTCTCGGCGGACTTGTTCAGGCTATGCACGATTCCTCGCCGAGCATGCTGCTACAGCTTCTGCATCAGACGGTGATGGAGTTTATCGAGCAACCAGACTTTCGACAAATTGTTCTCGGGCCTCTATCGTGCATTACAGTGGAGAATTGCCATACCGTTTTAACAAAGTACTTGTTGTGTCGCGACACGTTCCAGCTGAGCCCTATCACTCTACGTCATGCTCACATGTACTGGGGTCGGTCTTTACGAATTCCTTCGAGCGGGCACCTTTATATTCGATAGTTCACCCTGGGTAGAATGTTCACCATCACACGTACCCCAAGGAGAGCATATAAAGGTGTCTCCCATTGGAATCGCTATTGCCGGCATGCTCCATCTCACTATCAAACAAGCGCTGGACGAGGACGACACAGTCATCGCGAGAGCATCCTAGTCAGAGTCGCTCCTATCCCTTGTCATATGGTCTTTGGATCAGGCGCTCTGTGAGGTCCATCAAGCCGCATCCATGATTAGGTTCTTGTCAGCGCATGGCTGTAAGCTGGAACGAGATGTCGCGGGATTGAGGAACATCATCACACGAGACCCGGGCTATGAAAGAAACTCGCGAAGGCTGTTGGATGCTAGCGAGTGTAATTAGATGGTCACGGCCGCACTCGATGGCTGCACTGAACTCCAACTTGACCTGCAATGTTTTCCTTGCGGCGAATTCACCGGAAGGCCTTTGCATTTTAGCCTTCCTGCGACTACGAAATACCTCATCGATAGGGGTGCCTAACCGAACTCCCCAACGTCTCGCGGGGAGACACCACTTAATGTAGTGACAAATCCCATCTATAAATGGCAACAACAACTCACGATTTAGGAGCGGTGTGTGAAGTACAGCTTGTTAGTCCAAGCGGGAAGAAAATTACTCATGCGTCAAGCCGCGGACTGGAGAGTTATGATGGACGAATTTGTGCTTACTTGCCTCCATGCATTTTCATTTCCAGGTTACGAGTCAGCACCCATCTCTGGCGAACTGATGAGAGAATCACTATTGGACTTGAATTTCGGGATGGACGAACGCTCCTCTTCGCCCTCAAGGAGTTCGGCAGCCGTTGACCGGCAGTGGCGCTTGAGGGCGTGGATGCAAAGGGAGTTATCTACGAGAAATTCGGATAGGATAATCTAAACTCCAGCACCTACACCATGAAATGTTAATTTCAATGGGCCGAAAGTGACACACACGGTACATAACGCCTTCAAAACCTTGACGTTACAAATAACAGCCTGGTTATCTGAGACGAATCTGGGACACGAAATTTCCTTTTTCATTCGCAATCCTAAACTGGGGTGAGCTGCGGTGAGCTGTGGCTAATTTATCCTAAGCTCTCCCTGATTCTTCCCTAAGCTGGGGTAATCCCGTACACCGCTGCCACACAGCCTCAGAGGCCCCTTTTCAATCCGCCCGGCCAAACTTTCCTATCGAGAGAAAGCAGACAACGTGTAATCTGTAATGAGAGCTTCTAGGTAACAGTTTTAATTATAACGTACGCGTGTACTGGGTATACGTGTAACTTAGCCATCAGTGTGGGGCCGGGCCTTGGCTGTAGCCAAGGCCTACTCCGGGGCCGTAGCCCTATGACAGTCATGATGGCCGGATCGGGATGCACTGACAGCGATGGACATCGTTTCGGCCGATGTCCATGAATGCAACTAATCCTCAATCTGTAGGTTGGCATATTTGACCCCATCCCCGCGCTGGAAATCCACTGTGTTAAAATCGGGGGGCCACAACGAAACGTCCGGCCGGCGCTTACGTCTCGATAGCCAGCGCCTAGACAAAGTCGGGCATCTTGCGTCAGCTACCGGCAAGCGACGACGACAGTAACGACAGAAATAGGAGCAGCAACAGCAGCGACGATCGCAAGCCGAGCATGGTAAGACTAAAACAAAAACACAAAAGCACAGGCTCAAACCGTCTCGGCACATCGAAATGTTTTGTTCGGCTTGCTTCCGCAAAGCTGGAGCGCTATTATTAGTGATGTGTTTCTGCCATTTTCTACTTTCCGGGCTCAAAACCAATCACTATACGTTTGCTTGCCTCCAGATGCAATAAGGAATCCGTAAGGTTAGCCCGGGAACGAACACGAGATACAGACATACGCGAATGAACGGGCGTACGGAGTATCATAGCATGGATCAAGATTTCCGTTGCATCGTCTCTACAAGGTACCTAGATACAGACGGAGCAACATTCTAAGGGGTGTTGATATACAGGGAGCTCATTACAGTTGCCCTTTCAGCTCAGCCGACCGCCGTTACTAAATACGCAAGACCGGTTTAGGACACTTTTGAAACAACTTGTCATCGCCCCTTTTCCCCTTGCTGACAAACACGTCCGCATCCCAAACGCAGCTACGGTGAGAACGGCAGTGATAATGACGTATAGCCATATCCAGCTCGAAGCAACCCAGAGTCGTTCATCACCCAAAGGCAGGGAATGGGGTCGAGGCATGGTGTAAAATGGGCGGCCGCCAGTGAGTGTCGAGAGGGAGGCTAAGAAGGTTGGTGTCGTCGAAATACATGCGCCCCCACGGGGCCCGTACCGCTGCCGTAGTTGGTCGTCTCTGGAGTCGAGCGGGGGCATGCCAATCTTTGCGACCTGGGAGTTGCTGTAGCGGGTATCAGCGACGGAGAGGTCGGTAGGGACGATGTCATAAATAAATGTGACTTTGAAAGTACTCGAAACAGCGAGCTAAGTCCGGGGCGGAGATGCAGCGCCCGAAGGACTTTCGCAGCTGAGAGAGACAAACACAAGCGGTTGGATGATGGCTCGGAGGTAGCAGAATGCTTGAGAGGCTCAACAAGTCCTAATGTTCTTTCTCAGTCCTAGATCTTTAGTAGAAATGGGAGCAGATCTTCAGGAGGGGTTTCACGGGCACGTGGTCCAGGCAAGCCATTGATGTGGAGTCAGTGATCTGCCCAGGGATTGAAAATACAGAAAGGGCTTGAGTTGTTGTCGTTTTACGGTTCTTGGCGGGGTAAAGAAGACGCGAGCCGGGAAAACCCTGCGATGCACCCTGTCATTGACTATGAGGCCTCGTGACTAGGTGCCCGTTACTCAAATTCAGGTTGAAAAGGAAGCATAGAGCGAATATCCTTTAGGTGCCCTTCTCGTGCAAACGTTTTCATCTTGCCCCCCTTCAAATCCCTCCAGTCCGTAGTGGTGGCAGCTGTGTCCAGGGTTACTTCGACTCACCCGGACCCCACAAAATCTGACCCTCCCAAGACCCTCACTACTGTACAAATTATTCTGCCAGAGGCCAAAAGTGAGACCAATCTGCGCTAATTGCTTTGCCACCCGGCCCCACTGAGCACCGCATGGGCAGAATGCTCAACCCCTCCCCCAGAATCCATGTCCCCAATCATACTGCAGAGACCAACACGTCCAGCACATGCACCATGGGGTCGCCAACCTGTCGCTGGTATTGGCCAACCGCCAGCCAATAACCCCGCACCCAGTCAAGACCGCTCCAACCAGAACCAGCTAGCTTATGCAAGATAAGCAGCTGGTTTTTGATTGCGGCTATCTCACCAATAAGGGCATTTCCACACGTCTCCCAAGTTAGCGCCCAACGGCTTCGGGCAGCAGCACTCCCCCGCAAAAGCGATGCCTATTAACCCTTGATCTCCCCAACGCATCTTGTTCCCCCAACAAAGGTTCCAAAGCGCTTGCATCTGGCAAAGCATTGTTCCAGCCTGTCCAGGTAGACAGTTCTAGAGGAAGATGGATCCTGACTCGTCTGATGACTTATTTGAAGTACGGCAACTGACAAAATCATTAAGCCCTATCGCTAACGGAATCTAGCCTGTAAGTGGTCTCTTGAAACGCCAAATGATAAAGATTGCTAACTATTGGATGTAGGAAGTCGGTAACCTTTTATGCTAGATATTTATTCTCGGGATGAACCCTTTGCTGACCCTATTGTGTGTGTGTGTGTGTTATAGGATGTAAGTAGTCCTGGTATGAGCCCCCGTTTGTGGCCTTTGCTGACTCTGTTGTGTGTGTGTTATAGTGGGTGAGTAGCCCTGGTATGAGCCCCTGTGTGTGGCCTTTGCTGACCCTGTTGTGTGTGTGTTATAGTGGGTGAGTAGCCCTGGTATAAGCCCCTGTTTGTGGTCTTTGCTGACCCTGTTGTGTGTGTGTTATAGTGGGTGAGTAGCCCTGGTATGAGCCCCTGTTTGACTTCGCTGACTTAGATCTTAGGCCTTCCGTGATAATGTGGAGTCATGCTCCCCCCTTTTGTTGGAGAGCCCACCTCAAGCCTCAGCCTCAGCTTTCTCTACTAAAAGTCCTTTGCGGTTTCCACTACTTCGTGCCTGGCTCCAACGATGCGATACTCATCAATTCTGCCAGAATCGAGGGACGGTCAAAGCAAATTTCCCGACAAGGGTTCTCGATATAAGCACCCCAGACAGTTTGAGACTCGTTTCCAGTCAGGATATTCTCGATCTTGAAGGTTCTTCTCGACGATATATCGCTTTATCCCATTGTTGGGGCAACGTTGCATCTCCCGAGATGCCGCGGTATTGCACAACGATAAAAAATATCAATTCCCGCGAAACGGGACATGATTTCCGTGTTGGAAGCTTACCATTGACTTTCAGGGACGCCATCGAGGTGTCTCAGGGTCTTGGTATACGTTACCTCTGGATTGACTCTCTTTGTATCATCCAGGGCTGTCCGGAGGACTGGGCGAGAGAGTCTAAGCGTATGGAAGATGTTTACGCTGGTGCATACTGCACAATTGCTGCAACATCGGCCGCCAATTCAGAGGCAGGGTTTCTCAGACATGACATCGATAACCAACACCGGTACGTTTGACAACTAGGGCTAATGCTCAAACGCTTATTCACGTACTAGGACGACCAATTTCGCTCAAGAAGTTGATGCTGCCCCACTCAATCGGCGAGCGTGGGTGGTGCAAGAAAGATTCCTATCCCGTCGAATCCTTCATTTCAGCTCTTATCGGATATACTTTGAATGTGGCTCTGGGATATACAGCGAAGATTATACGCAGATGAAGAGGTACGACCTCCAAGGCTTCTTTTCATTACCTCTATTTTAATATGAATATTCCTTCTTTCTAGCATTGCTGGCATCGAGAAATACATCGACCTCGATCCATACTTCCCGCGCCGCCTTAGCCAATACTTTGACCGTGAAGTTGTCGAATTCCTACAGTCTCTTTTAGAGACATACTCCACTCGCGAACTCTCAATTCCAACCGACAGAGCTGTTGCATTGTCCGGGCTTTTGACTCGGATTGGATCAGCTTTGCGCTGTGAACAAAGCTACGGCGTTATCGGGAAGTTCCTTCACCGAACTCTCTTCTGGCAGTGGGCGAGCCCGAGGAAGAAGATCAAGTTCGATGAAGATAATAAGATACCGTCATGGTCATGGATGGGATGTGAGGGAGGTGTCCGGTTCTATCCAATTAGATTTGGAGCCTTCGCGGGGTTTCGCAAGCTGCGCTTCGCAAGTGATGGCGTGGCTTTATTCACTAATGTGTGGGAGATTCAGGACTGCGGTTTGCAAAAGGACTTGGAGGCAGATCCTACAGCAACACGCTACCAGATATTAGATTTATCTGGGGAGCTCAGGGGATGGGTGACATATGATGATGAAAACTACAGCACCCTTCCCTTAAAGTGGGCTGTCGTTTTGGGAAGGCACGAACTGGCGCATGAGCTGTACCTGCTGGTTGTAAGACGGAGAGCTGGAGGCGAGTATGAAAGGCTCGGGATTGGGATGATCCAGGAAGGTTACATATCACGGAAGGATGTGGATGCAATGGTTATCTAAGTATAGGTACTGATGGAAATCTACAACAGGACGGGTTCTATTTTCGGTGGCAACATCCGCTATATGCAACGACATCAAAGCCGATGTGGTTGTGATAGATAGCAGTGGTCTATTCTAAGGCGCAGCTAGGGCGGCTTCGACCTTCTCCATCTCATCAAAGCCTATCTCACCACCCCGGTGTGAGAGTGTGTGCGCGGGAATCTTAGCGCCGGTAACCAAAACGTCGATGACGTGCTACGTCTAGTTTTCCCGCTGCGACCGACGGAAGGCCACAAATGTCCGGGCACCCCTGCGGCGCCGTAGTTGCGGCTTCCTCAGCGCAGGCCTCTAAGTCACCAAGGGAGCCCTGGATATCGAGGCTCTGCTACCTCGACAGGAAGGCGGCATTGTTGGTGTCTTGCTCTAAGTGGTTGACCTGGCCGCGAGTCGGTGGGACCATCCGTGGGAACAATATATTGCGTTTCATGCCCGAGCTGGTTCAGGATCGGCTGCTTACCATCGGAGAGATAGGTTGGTTGTGTAGCGGATGTTGCAGGTGGTGATGTGGAGACGGGGAGGGGGGCGGGGATGATGGCGTGGGTTGTTGCTACAGCGGGAGTTGCGAGAAAAGGTCCTAGCCTGGAGTCTATTGGGGTGGCTATGATGTGCGGGCAGCGGCGTGGTTGTGGGCGCCCCACGCGCGAAGCTCCTCGCAATATTGCCAGAGATGAGCATCCCCAAGTGGTTTGTGGAAAGGACACGTTCCTTTCCCTCTGAATGTTCTACCAAGTTGATGATGTCCGGGCACACGTCACGGATGTACTTGGTCGATGTTGGTGTGTCGCAGGGGGGTCCGCTATCACCGGTTTTGTTTGCCCCAGGTCTCAGGTGGCTGGAAAAATACTTACTGTGACCTATTGGAAAAAGGGCTTAACATCGAGAGCATCACCAGCTTTTTGCAGTGCACGGCTCTGGTCAGCAGAGCCAAGTCGGCGCGTGAGAACTTCCTACTACTCTTTAGGAGGGGCCTTCTAACTTTTACGCACGGATCGGGAAGCATCACTATGATCGCCTCTTCCAACTCCGAACTGCGCCCATCTTTGGCCTCGTTGCGGAACACTGCGGTCTTGGGAACCATCCATCCACATCATAAGCTTTGCATCAAGGCCGCAAAGGTTCGAGCCGCCGGAGAAGCAGAACTCGGTCACATCACGGGTGATATGGTCGAGGAGCCTAGCAGGAAGCTCAAGCTGTTGAATCAACGAATTACTAACAAGACGAAGACCGCCAGTGAAGCTTTTATGTCGAGGGAATGGGACGCCTGCAGAATAGGACGGTTGCAACCGCGATCAGCAACAAATCTCACCCTTGTGCTGGCTGCGTTCAGGCTCTTGGTCAGGTTGACTCCCCACTCTGCGCGTGCCGCGCCAGTGACGAAACAGCCATCCACCTTTTTATACAGTGACTTCTTTTCTCTGCTAAGCGGCAGGCACTGCGTGATCAGGCAAAAGGCTTCAGTGTTCATTTGCTGGTTATGAAGGACGCTAAGGTCGCTCTGTTGTGGGCAATTCCTTACTTTAGGGCGCCTCGAGCATTTCAATTCGGCAAAGAGCGCTACCTGAATAGATGTGGTAGCTAGAAACACAGACTTTCCCTGAATAATATAGGACAGAATTGCCCGGAGGATGAAGCCATGTCAGGCAGCCTTGCACCCCGTAAGTCTGAACGCCACGGGAATTGACCCCTGTTGAGACTGGCATCTTAATAGTTACAGGACTTACAGGACTTTTCACTACTGAACATAACAGCAATCCTGAACTGGATCAACAACTGGATCAACAATAGGATGCGACATCAGGATGCCTGTTTGCAGAGCTGAGGCTATCATTCGGTAAGTTGTTTACTTTCCCGTTTCCCAACAGTCACACATTCCTACTGGTAGTATTGAATGACTTCCTACTCTAGAAATTTAGCGGTTATCTGCTCCGTTGGCCTTCAAACCATCGGCGGCCGTTGATCGTTCCATCAATCCACGCCCTTACCCCATCATCCTTCTCTACCAACTCCTTTGTTGCTCTAACAAGCACACGTATTTCCGTTTCATCTCAGCCCAGAAATTATTAAAGCTCAACTCAAGGAAACCCTCGAGGCACTTGTTGCTCAACTCCTCCCACGGGAGGATCCAACATCTGCGGGCGACTTTGATGTAGTAGCGCTTCTTCGGGGCACGGAATGCGCAACTTCACCGTGAGACAACCCATGTGCTTTTCTAAAGCACCTGAATTCTGACAATATTCTAGGAGATTTTGGGTAACTCGGAAAAGAACTTGGTGAATAGGAATCCTTTATAGCAGGGTAATAGGGATGGTGAGGTCGCTGCAGAAGGGGGGGCGGGGATTGCCCCAAGCTCACCTAAATAAGTCGACGATGGAAAACGATCCCTCCTTTTCTCAAGTTGCCTAAAGGCGGTGCTTAGAGGTTACACACAAACTGGTGATGGGACGCCGACTTTTCTGCAGCCTAGTCCGGCTCTTACAATAAGCATTGATACGTTATAACAAATGGTATATATTATTGCTGGCAGATCCAAAACCAATCTCTTAAATTTCGAACCCGCCAGACTGACCGTGAAATCAAACCCCGGTTTCACCACTACCACCTCCAACAACCCGCATAAGAGTGATACAGCAAGCAACCCAAGATACGAAACTCTCCACAAATACTGCTCCGCTGGTTTGGGGAAGGGATAACCCCACCCACCGACATGGATCACGAAATACAAGTCAGGACGAACGCTAAACAAGAAAAGACAATGTCGATAGTGAGTAGTATACCTATAGGTGAATCCACCCGTAGAAGCTGTCGAAATCTTCCCCCTGTGAGATTGGTCTGTCTTCTCCTGCCATGGCAGCAGGAAACACCTGCCCAGTTCTCACGATTCCAACCTCAGGCTGTCCATCGCCCTCAAAGTTCCATTTATCACCCGACGACAGAGGAGCATTCAGCGAGAGGGTGACAATTGCAGAGTACGCTGACTGCACCAGTACAGCAATACAGTCTTCAGACTGACATTGATCGAGCTTGATAGGCCCCGCTAGAGCCAAGGTATGGTAACTACCAAGATATATCGTTGCGGATACCGAGTCTATGAAGTGAACGGCCCTGTACCCTGCGCCGGGGTATAGATAACATCTACCAACCGCCATCCCTTACGCTCCTAGCAACCTCCACAAATCATAGGAGGCTAAACCGATGTTGACAAACGCCGAGGCGGTAACCGCTTTCGATAACATATCTTAAAAATTGTTGACAAGAAAGAAAAATACATATCGCTGCCCTGTTGATCCCGGCAGACAGACCATACATTTCTCCGTCCGATACAGCGGCTTCTCTCGCCGCCATGTCATGTCCTGTCCTGTCCCAAAAACGCGCAAGAAAAGGCCGTCCCATCCCAAAGCATTCCGTATCCCCCAAGTAAACCATACCATTCTGATTTTCATCCTGTATACACACAAATGAAAGGTTAAAAAAAAAGCGTTAAACTCCACAAGTAACTCCAAGAGCGGTACGCCCACGACGTTGCTTGGTCCAAGAAATTATTGTATGTTAGTGTAGATAGCAGGGGAGGTTGGGATCTCCCAGCCCCGTGTTATTGCATGTTTAGATCCTCCTTGGCCCCATTCATTTAGAGTCTCTTAGAATCTCCCCTGGTCGGCGGGCCTATAGCCATTCATCCTAAGGGGGCTCTTATTGGATGCCAGCCATCGGCTCAGGTGGCACCTAGCCGGGGATGGGCTGCAGTGATCGCAGCGGCGGTAGTTCTGGAGGACGTGGTCGACCATATTTTTCGCCGTGATGATCTCCCATCAGTCCGGGCGGTGGAGGGTGTGCTAGCCCGTGGCCCCGTTGCCCCATTTCTCTCAGGTGCGCATTTTCTGCCCTGAGCTGTGCGTTCTCGGCCTGCAACATAGAGATGTAAGAAGGCATAGCCTTGATAGCATCCGATTAGCGCGTGTACTCGGAGATAACTTCGGTCACGCTAGCAAGAGGTCCAAGAAATCACGGTGAGGCACCCTAGTACCTTTGGTCAAAATCTCCCGTTTAGATGCCTTCGATCTACGGCATTAAGTCTCGTAGCTGCTCAAACAATTCCTTCATCTCTGTGCGACGCTTGCGCTCGGCTAGCTTATGGCTGACCCGCAGCTCAGGTGTTCGACTGTACGGGCCGACTGCCCGTGTGCGAGCCCGACTCCTCGTCTCGCAAATCGTGTAGCTGTTTGTGCTGAAGAGAATGATGGTGCACCGTCGAAAACTCACCTGACGGGCCCGAGAGTCTAGGTGCGTAGTCACTATACCCGTCGTCCAGCCGCCGTTGGCCCGGCGGCAACCTCGACTCCATCCTAAACTGACTGCTGGCCAGGGAGTCAGCAACACTACTTCTCCTCGAGTCGATTAAACTTTGGCTCGCAACTGAGGGAAATCTCTGTATCTCTTCTTCAGGGAATGCCCATGCCTGTCCCTTTGTTGGTTCGGCAGCCCGCGCAATCTGAGAAGTCGTAGGGTCAGTGATTGCCGGTGCTACTCGCATGGTCTTAACCTGCCCCTCGGGATTTCGCTTGGCGCTTGGCTGGTATCTCTGATCGCTTGCACCCTCTCCGCGCCAGCCTCAACCGTCCGCCGAATCCTTGACACCTACAATTCCCTACCGCGCCCCTTGGCCGGAAGGGTCCCGAGATACGCCAGACCAGTCCGACTTCTGTAATCTGCCTCGAGCAGCGTTACCGCGGGGTGAGTGCGTAAATGTAGTATGCCAGTCAGCCTCGCCGGGGTAAGTGTCAGAAACACTGCACTCTGGATTGGGTGGAAATAATTGGTTCTAACAGGTTGATTGTATTGCGGGTAGAAGGTTGCTTGTTCGTGGTTCTGGCTTCAGCCGGAACCCCCTTCTTTATATAACATATAGTATAAAAAACCTCAATGGTTAGAAAAGTCCTTTATAAACAGGTAATACTGTACGTTGGTAAATAGATAGGGGAAAAGGCTAGGGTTCTCGGCCATGCTTTGGTAACGAATAGCGGCAGTCTTTTAACATTTCATAGTAATCTCAGCACCACCCCCTCTTACCAGCAAGGTTTACTACTACTTAAAGCGTAGGTAGTTGCTGTTTATCTGACAAGCCCCCTCAGCTCTAAAGACATCTTGAGGGATTATAGCTGGAGAATCTTATCTCCTGGAGGCAGCCAAGCTCCGTTTTCTGCCTGCACCTCGTCTTGAACTCATGGGTCTTGGCGCTTGCGATTGGCTTGCCGTTTTCAGAATTTGCCACCGGCGTAAGCGCCAAGACCTCATGACAGAATGCTCCAGGCACCAGAGACACAAGTTCCATGCTGCGAGGAACCAACTGCGCGAATGCAAATGCGCGCGTCAAAAGCCGGCTAGTAAGAACTTATTGTACTTCACAAACTCTCAAAGTCCGAGCTGTGGTCCGACCAGGACCATAGCAATTCCGCAACGTCGCTGCGCCGCCGCCACGGGTGGGTGGACTGATAATTGAGCCGAACCGGGGACTTCGGTGGTCTTGCTTATTCCTCAAGTTTACAAATGACGTTTCTTGGGAGGATGCAGAGCCTTGTCGCGAACACTGCGAAGACGTATAATCGCATGGATACCCACCTCGTCCTTCCTTGTCTTCAGTTATTCTCGCCAATTTCTTCACGATGAGTAATCCCAAAGATGGTTCTTCAACACACGGCAGGATACCAAAAGAAAACTGCAATGGCGATGCAGAGACCAAGGAGGAACAACACCAAAGCGAAAGCGAACGCGACGCGTTGGTGAAGCAGAACCACAGCACTACCGCAAAATTCATGGCTGTTGGAATCCTGCGATGGCTCGGCACTGCTGTCCTCGCCGTCCTTTTCTACGTGATAATTCTTCTGCACCAAGACCGCACACTCACGTCAGGGCAGAAAAGCACATTTGATGCGTTGGTTGTGGCCGTCAGTTTGGCGCTTGGTCTGAATAGTGCCGCGTCACTGAGACATATTGCGGTATATGCGAACCGTTGGTTTAAAGGGGGACAAGATGTTAAGCTCAAAGAGGTACTTTACCGATTTTATACGAGTGCACTACGGCAAGGGGGTTAGCTGACATAAGATAGATCGAGGTCCACAGCTTCGTCGCCCTCCTCCAACTCCTCGTGCGGACGCCGTTACTTGTCGTGAAAGTTGTCTGCATCATCTGGCTACTTCTCAATTTGGTACGCCGGCCCCCGTACAGCCCGAGAGCGACATAACTGACCTGTCAGTCAATTCAAGTGGGCATCGCCGCTATCGGCCTAACCTTCAAAGCGGAACCGGGAATCGAAGACATATATCTCGACTCCATCCTCGGCCAAATCGCCATCCCGGACATGACCAGGTTCGCACGCGTTGGCAACTTCAGCGATGGTCCGCGCCCACAGTCCTTAGCAGCGCATATCCTGGGCGAAATCGGGACCAGCTACGAATACTCGACTCTCCCATCAGAACCGTTGGTCAACACCCCGATCGCTCGAAACCCATATGCCTACTGGGACGCAGGCGATCACTGGGAATACGTCTTTACGAAATCCGCCCCAATACCCGGCGCCAGCTCGCACGACTTTAACTTCTTAGCAGTCTACTCGGACCAGGCCGTCCAATCGTCGGCAATCTGCGCAATGCCAGCCCGCACGTTCGATATTACCTCGGGTGTGCTCACGATACGGAACACCGAGACAAACAAGACGGTCATATTCCCGGCTGTCCCGGTCGGCGACGAGTCCATGACATATCTGACTGAGCCAATCCTGCGCGGCACAGATACGGGGAGTAACGCTACGTCCGGGTCCGGGACGAACAGTTCTGCCGGCTCGTGCGGTCCAGGCTGTAGCACAGTATACGTTGTCGAGCCACGAAGTAGATTGCCGGAGGACCAGCCTTCATCAGAATCCACCACTCCCCCGACAAGTTCCTTTCTCTACTATTACGAGTGCAACATCACCATCGAACCCTCCACCTCTTCCAACGTGGGGATATTCAACCTCAACCCAGCCGTATCCGCTGTAGCAGCCCAATCCATAGCCCTATCCGGCCTCCGCGCACCACTCCCTCTAAACGCCACATCAGGCTTCAGCACGGCACAGTATACGGCCTACATTTTTGGTCTAGAATACGGCCAGCCGCAACGACAGAACACGACCGCCATGGCGCGGATGCTCTCGAGATACGCGATCGGGACAATCGCTGCTGCCGCGCGGACGAACCCATCGCTGATGGTGAGCGGGAATGAGCCGAAACAGGGGGTCCGCTTGGTGCTAGATAAGCCGTTTGCTTTCGGTGGGGTTCTGGTCGCCGCAGTGGCAGTTCAGTTGGTTTTGCTTTTCGCGGCGGTGGGCTTGGTTAAATGGCTTGGTGGAACGTGAATGGCTGGTTTGGTATAACACGGGGGGTAAGGGAGAGAAGGATATGTGCATAAGAGAGAGAAAAATGGCCTGGTAGGCAGTAAGACAAGTTGGGCTGCCTCTTTATAACCAGGAGAAGAGCGGTCGTGTGGTAGGTAGTAGGGTAATTTGGATTGCCTCTTTATAGTCAGGAGAAGAACAACCGTGCGGTAGGCAGGTATGATTACTCTAATGCAGAATCTCGAAACAGAGACTGAAAACGTTAGCCACTAAGCTCATTTCTTTAAAATTACCTAAGAAGAGTCTGGAAACCGCCAGAGCTGTGGGTTTGTATTAGGTTGCCACAGCCGTGCAAACTAACGCGCAATGGGTTGCCACCATTCACACCTATAATAACGGCTCTCTGGCTTCGCCAGAGAACCAACAGCAATACAATCAATGGCAACCCCACCAATTCTACCATTTCCAAGAGTGCCAGCGATTATAACAGAAGATGTTGCTGAGTTTGAAGCGCTGATATGTGAGGTGGAAGAAAGGTACATTCAGAAGCCCAGAAGGATGCCGGGGCAGGAAGATGTTAGGGAATATGTGATCAGCTAGGAATCAGCTGAACAGTGGTGGGCTATGACAGTAAGGGCCGTTGCTCATAATGAGCTGACGGAATAACTTTCGTTGATCAGCAATTACTTAACTAGGATGCCCGCATGCAGGTCAGTCATATTGTAGCGATTCGCGGGTGCGAGCATGTTTCACTCGTTAACTTAGACAAGAATAGACAACAACATAATTCGTTTTTCAGAATGATTTCCTCAGAAGTTGCAATAGTCGTACATGGTCCCGAGCTCCTGCTGCCTTTGACCCGAGCCGCGGATATTTGGGGGTGGATGTTCGCTGCAAAAGCCTCGCTCCTAGCTACATAGCTCTATTTACTATTACGAAAATACGGAAAGGCACTGGTAGGAGCTTTTCGTTTCAACAGAGGAGTTTGATTCAACACATATTTGACTAGAGAAGAGACTCTCATTTGGAGAAGTCTCGAAAAAGGGAGCTGAAACTGGCTTATTGACCGGCTGACCCGAGCGGGCCCCTCTTGCGGGAAGGGTTAGTTGGCTATTTTACTGCTGCCTTGAAAACGGGACGGAGGGACGGAGTACCTTACCGATAAGGCCACGCATCGGTGCAAAGTTCGCTGATATGAAGAAGGATCATGCCCCAAGACAGTTGATCTCGGACTCAGCTGATGAAAAGGGTTATCATTTCGACTGCAAACACTACCTCAAGCTTTGTACGTGTTTTCCGGGCTCCTTAGCTGTTGGATCTGAAACCCCAACCGAATCGTAATGTATGAGATCCGCATTGGGTCACCGACTATCACAAGATCTACCTACCTTCACCTCTTTCTTGATTCTCCCCCGGCTGGCGCCAAGCCGCGACGCAGCAACCCCCCTTGGCCGACGACTCACCAAGTGCGTGTCTATGCCTGCCGCTTGGTACCTGCATTGATAGAACCAGGGTTCTAGGGCTCGTTCACGGGAGAGCGCGGGAATAATCTGCATCCGAGCGGCAATGGTCTCTCGTCAGCTTATCAGCACCGTCGATACTAACCCAGACAAGGACTTCTGCAGCGCTAAGTTCCTAAACACCAACACCAAGGCGGTCGGTCTGACTTAGCCAATTGGGAGATGGTATTAATATTGCCTAGGTAGTAGGGAAGTGAAGCGGCGACACATCTTTCATTGTACGTTGTAATCAACTGGCTTCGGACTGTGATTAGGCGTCTCATATATTATGGTAATGGGATAGAAATAAAATTATGAAATCTCATTGCTCTTAAACCAGGTGTATTTGCAACCCGGTGGTATTCCCGCGCTCCCGCAATAGTCTCGTCCCAGGTTTCGGTCTCTGATTCGGGCTTCAATTCGTGCTCTGATTCGGGCTCCGATTCGGGCTTCGATTCGGCCTCCGGTTCGGGCCCCGAGCCTTCAGAATAGGCGCATCGTCGGCTTGATCCTTCGATAATGTCCCATCCTGATATGCATTGTGACATGCTTAATCAGCAGGTCCCCTCTGCAGCAATTGTTGTGGGGCGGGTAGCGTTTCAGCTCTGGGAATATGCCGGAAATAAAGCCTGCGGTTTGATCCGTGTACCAACACGTCCGAGCGTAGTCTATTAGCCTTCAAATTAGGCAGTTGAATACACATAAAAGAAACTACACTAAGCAGGAAGTACCCTGCATTGGCTTTCGGAGATTAGTGGCTGTGCTGTATCGTACTCCGAGTTCTGGCTCTCACTTGATCTTCCGTCGTATCTTCGAAGGTGGGAACTCTTGCGTCTCCACACCCTGACTGCTGAACGGCGAGGCGGTCAGCTGAAATTGACCGGCCACAAGATGTGGAATCAACAATACGTGTTACATCAGAGGATTTGATCCCTGCGCGGTGCTTCGAGTTCGCAGATACCGTCGGACTTGAAGCGTCGGATAGTCTCACACTCGCACTCCATGGTTACCAGTTGGTAGAGCATTTGGGGCCCAAGGCTGGGGTCCATAGTGCCGTGGGGTTGTTTGGCTCGCGACGTCGTTTTCGGACTCTGTCCTCGATGTTGATGGATTCCTCGGATTCACCAGATCAAGTGCTTCAAACTCGGATCTCATGATAGATACTTTCATGGTGACGAACAAGTATAAAGAGACGCTCTTGTCTCCCAACTGCTGCCTCCAACTCATCTCATCAACATCGCTCATAACAGCAACTTCCTGCCCTCTATCCACCAATACTACACTATTCTTAGCTTCATACGCCTCAGCTTACCCTCATCCACCATGAAGACCTCTCCGATCCTCGCTACCCTCACCAGCCTGCTCCTCTTCGCCCACAACGGTGCGGCCGTGACCTGCTACAGCAGTGGTGACACGTTCACGAACAAGGGGCAGGCTAGGGGCTGGTTGGAGTTTGCCTGCAGAGGAAATGGTGGCATGTTCACGGGAAACATCGATGGAGGTGCAACCAAGTTCATGTGCCCGGTCCAAGATGGAGGCAAGCAGGTTCGTTTCACCGTTACCAACCTAGACGGTAATCGGCGTGATATGGACGACAATTTCTGCGTCACTGCGATGACCTCAATCATCGATTCCTGCAGCAAAGGCGGCGAGGATTCGAGAGAGGGATGGTTTATGAAGTAAGTTACATGTTGGAAGACGTACAAGGGAGGCCGTCGTTCAGCCGCTAATACCCAGTCTGCAGCGTCGACCCTGGCAACTGCTAGGTGCTACCTTCGGTCTCGGGCTGAGACACCTTGGGCCTGTTGATGATGTCTGGAAATTTATCGCTCGATGTTTTTTGTTGTTTTCTGAAGGGAGTTTCATTGGTTTGAGAGAAAAGGAGGGGAAAAGAAAAAAAAATTTAAAACGTCGCTAGGAGAAAAACGTTCAGTTCGATTTTCATTCGGCTCTACTTTCCGAATGTACTTGTTTTTAGCTTTGCAGCTAGATAGTTATCAGAATCTAGCAATTTGAGACTAATTGTGGTGATATTTGTCAATTGATTGCGCTGTTGTTGTTGTTGTTGTTGTCAACTACTGTGGAATCTCTAGCTTCCAGGGGCCTCTGTTGCCAAGCCGGCTGCTTCTGCTGATGCCCCCCCCCACAGCTCCATATAAAGCTGACAATAGTCTATGACACTTCAATCTTTCGTACTAAGCAGCATTTTAATTGCCTAGTGCTGCCTCATTCTTCGACCATATCATCCTCTGATACGCGGAACTAAATAGCGTCCTCTAAGCCGTCGCCAAGTTCATGTATCCCTCAATTCCAAACCACACGGCTTCGGCATTCCAGAATTTCTCCCCCTGGTACACACGAATATAATGAGCTCAACGCAAACAGGAGATTCTGAGGTGTTATGCTTGCCCATCCCAGAACGGGAGCTTTTGGGTCAGTAAATGTGGCCATTCCCACAGGCGTTTGTTTCGGTCCGGTGCGTTGTCACGATTGGGATAGGAGAGAAAACGAAGGTGTCCCGTACTTGGATTGTAACTTAACTCGGGTTGCTAAAGGAACAAAGTAGTAGTTAAAGGAACAAAGTAGTAATTGGAAACAAATACAAATATTTACCCATTCATGGATCCGAAATTTATTGCCCGGTAGTTCTGTCTGAAACATCGCACACTGGATTCGATCCCAAAAAAACAGGGTTGCAAAGATCTGACCGTATTGCTTATTCTGTTCTATTTCTCTATAATTTCGCCAGAGAACTCATTCTTATAGATACAGAATGTTAACAATGTTTACGCGTTCTGTGGTAATTGTTACCAATCCACTTGTTCTGGCAAGGTATCTGATCACCATTGCACGAGCTCAAGATGTAAACAACGCGCCAGTGCAGAGCAATCGTCTTCTATTGGAGCTAATCTGGATTTCTGCGCGAGCTGAGATCTTAACGTAGTAATCCAGCCATCAAGCCCCTACGTGAACACTATCGCACGGCAGCGCCACGTCCCGCTATACCTTGGCCACATTGATAATTGCAGCTTGCTTGCAGGTTTGTTGGTTTATTGGGGAGTGCAGAACGTCTGCGACATGCAAGATATTGTAGGTATGCAACCTAGGAAACTGGCTGCGCCTAACGCTGCCACGACCAAGTTTCTCAACTATCTCGGCAGTTGGCCTGTAAGGGAGAGAGACATTATGAAAATGATTCCAAGCGTAAATTCAGACGAGCAATGGAGAGAGAGTAGATCTCTCAAGCTTTTACAACCTTCGCCTGCGTCCCTAACAGCACCAAGTCCCTCACCAACTGCGTGATCCTCCCACGAGTACCCCGTGTCTCGGTCCAGTACTTTTCTTAAGTCTCAAAAAAGAGCCTTTGACGTCGAGACTTCAGTCTTTCTCATTTCAGAGTCACTGCAGAGAATTAAAGTATGATATGTCATAATATTTAGTGCATCCTGCCGACAACCAGTTTCCTCTCAATTTGCTACTCTACTTGAACTAAGTGGAGCTGGACTGTGCAGTCGTCTGAGCCCGAGGCTAACAGCCCACCGTCTGGCGAAAATGCTATCGAGTTTACCTCATCGCTATGTTCATTAATGGTCTGTAATACGCTGCCGGTGGTCGGATCCCAGAGCCGAATCGTATTGTCACCTGAACCCGAGGCTAGTAGTCTACCATCAGGTGAGAACGCTACCGAATAGACGATTTCAGTATGGCCTTTAAAGGTATGTAGTGGATTACCGGTTGTCGGATCCCAGAGCCGGATCGTATTATCGTATGAACCCGAGGCTAGTAATCTACCATCAGGTGAGAACGCTACCGAACAGACGGTTTCAGTATGGCCTTTAAGGGTATAAAGTGGATTACCGGTTGTCGGATCCCAGAGCCGGATCGTATTATCGTATGAACCCGAGGCTAGTAATCTACCATCAGGTGAGAACACTACCAAACAGACGGTTTCAGTATGGCCTTTAAAGGTATGTAGTGGATTACTGGTTTTCGGATCCCAGAGCCGGATCGTATTATCACCTGAACCCGAGGCTAGTAGTCTACCATCAGGTGAGAACGCTACCGAACGGACGGTTTCAGTATGGCCTTTAAGGGTATGTAGTGGATTACCAGTTGTCGGATACCAGAGCCGGATCGTATTATCGTATGAACCCGAGGCTAGTAATCTACCATCAGGTGAGAACACTACCGAACGGACGGTTTCAGTATGGCCTTTAAGGGTATGTAGTGGATAACCGGTTGTCGGATCCCAGAGCCGGACCGTTTGATCCTCAGAGCATGATGCGAGCAGGCGACCATGTGGTGCAAAGCATACGGACCAAACCCTTTTTGTATGGCTTGAGAGTGTCATTGGTTTCCACGAGTAATTTTTCAAGTCCGATCTCCAAGTAATGGCCTTGCTTAGGCTGTCCGCCGGCGTTGAGTCGGCGAACTCTTTAAGGATCTGCTGATATTCCGGAGGCCTCTCCTTGGCATCTGGTGCTGAGAAGGCTAGGCTAACGTCGGACGTGGCCGAGCCCATACCAGTCTTATCGGCGGTCCGGGCGGCTTGTATAGCCCGCGAGCCATCGTCTTCATCTCCGTTAAAGACCGACGGTAGCACGAACAGGGATATCTCCTCCATATGGTCCGCGAGGTGGGGCAGAAGCCGGCTAAGATACAACTCGTTGGGGCATATGGGACATGCAAGCACTTGGGTTTCGTCGAGTGGTCCTTCGCTCATGTCAAGCAGAATGGAGAATTGTTGCTCGGTCCAGGATCTGGGATGGTTTGTCCGCAAATGAGTCCCCATAAGTCCCCTGGAGCCAAAGGTTGTGCCATTGCATTGGCGGCACGTCCATTGCCGCCGGTGCATTTGCATCTCGTGGTATGCCCATTGGCGACGGGTGGCATACATTTTGTCCGGGCTGGAGCAGCTGCTGTGAGTACACACATAGGGCCGAAGGTCTCTAAACACGTGTCGCCTAGGAAGTGTCACCTGGGTTAGTATCCGGACTTGAAGCACTTTGTGCATTCCCAACTAGGGCGAACTCACTTCCATGAGGCTCTGTCTTTGATCAACACCGTCTCGAGATTCATGTGACAGAAAGGACACTCGAACTGAGAGTTTCCTAGTCCTGGATCGGGAGGGTCAGGAACTCGTGTGGATCTCAACCCGGTACCGACAACGGTCTCCGCGTAAATTGTTTGCGGAGGGCCTGCCTGCGTTCTAGCTCCGTCAATCCTAGAAACTGCCGCTGTCGAGTGGCTAACCAACGTCGTCGGGGTGGAGATGAGGGACTTGGCATCGTGCTTCTTGAGTGACTGGGCTTTTGTCATGGCGTCTTCTCCAGCTCTCGAGGGGCTTCTCTGCGCCGAATCATGAGCTGGAAGACGTTTCGCTGACGGCTTCTTCTCCACAGGTGAGCCTTCCGAGTCGATGGCTGACCGGACAGGATAGGCTGCCCAGTAATTCAGCTGTTCCCTTCGCCTTGTGTTTGCCCTGGCCAGCCTGCAGATAAGGTCATATGACTTCTCTTCCGATTCCATTCTCCGCCGTGACCCAAGGTCGCTTTCGCTCCTGGCTTCCTCTACCTGAGGCGTCTCCTGTGAATTCGGTGCGGCGAGCGACGTTTCGGACGGCTGTTGGCTAAAGTCTGTGCATTGCGCGGGCTCGGTCTCTTCCAAACTAGGCTCGGCCACTGACCGCCAGCAGCGGAATTTCTCTTGAACATGATTATAGTCGTGCGGCGCAAAGCAAGATTTCTCTGCACCCTTGGTAGCAGATTTGATATATCTCCCCACTATGGCTGGCCGACGCAGCAGGAGGGCGAGGTGATACAACAAATCAACTTGGGTATAGACCTGGGACATCAGCGCGGATATCTTTGGTGTCTTCCGCTTCGGGCGTGATGCTGCATCGGGAGGCTTCTCATCGTCGGTATCATCGGATTGGTCCGAGTTGTCACTGTCAGAAACAAGACTGCCATTTGAATCCACGTCTTGCTCTCCGGGTCCGCCACTCGCCCCTCCTACCATGGAAAGTGCTGAAGCTCCTTGATCAGCTCCGTGCCAAAAGTTGGACAGGGGGCAGGGGGGGGCAAAGTCAGGTTCCATACCCCGGTCCAGCTGGTCCTTCAATTGTTGGAACATTTCCGTGACATTCGTTCTCAACGTCTCGTCGTGTCGCAGCGTGTCGTCTAGGGATCCCCGAACTTGAGCTGGAAGCGCGGCCATGTTCTGGATCCCCCAGAGTTGAAGCCGGCTGTACTCATCGCCGGCCTTCTCGAGGCTGACCTGATTCAGCTTCACCACCCGGCAACTCTCTTCTCCAAGGACCAAGTATAAATCGTGATATCGATCCAGGCATCCAAGGAACAGCTGCGAAACTGGCTCGACCTGCTTTCCATCAGACACTTCCCCGGCCGGGGTGGGATCAGGCCCGTCTTCTCCAATACCATCCATGCTGATCGGACGCGATAAACGCACCAGGATGGTGCCTGATAGGGTTGAATTCTGGACACGTTACGATAATCGTACTCGGAACCCTCAGTAGCGAGGAGGGGGTGAGGACTGGGAGACAAACTGGCGCCCGGAGGAGGGATGCGGGGAATTGCGAAAGGAAGTCCAGTCCTGCGTGATGGTTGGGCCGCAACTGCCTGCCCGACAGATAACAGCTCCAGTCAGCCGCACCGATTGCAGGCAAGATTTCACCACTCAGCTTGAGCGGTCGTGCGGGGTAAGTTGATGCCGTTGACCTTCCTCTGGCATCACGACGCTGGCGGCGGGAGCGATGAATCTGATATGTTGCCATCTCCTTTGTAGGCGCCAATCCGTTCTCTATTCCTGCGATCCACCTTTCGGCCATCATGGAAGTCCCCGCGTTTGTCTTCGGCGTGCTCCCTGTCGCGCTGTACGCGCTGGATAACTATCATCGGTGTCTAGGGCCTATCAGGGACTACTGGAAGTACAAATCCACTCTGAGGCTCATCCGTTCGCACATCTTTCTACAGCAGGCGCAGCTTGATGCTACCATGGATCGCCTGGGGTTGACGGAGCCAACTGAAGCACAGCTCCGGGCCCGTCTTCGGGAGGGCTATCCTGAGAAGTGCGAGGACTTTATGTACATTCTGGAACGGATGGGGAAGGTGCTTGAAGGGATGATGCGCGATCTAGATGTCGACATGACTCAATATCTGGAGGATGGAAAGGTGCGTGAAAATGTCTCATGCACTAATCACTCACTCGAAACCTTGTTAACCCTACTTTGACCAGCCAAAATGGTCGGATGCTCTCTCAAACAGGGCGGATTGGGAGTGGCGCAGAGTCAAGCGGAGCTTCAGCGGGAAAAAGAGAGAGGCGCTGATCGAGGAGCTCCAGTTCTGGAACTCTGGCCTGCGAGTCATCGTCGAGGCGAAGCCCGAAATTCCACTCCCCGAAGAACGAGATCCCTCGATGGGAAAGGGGGTCAAAGCCCGACCTACACCACAGCAGTGCGACAATATCAGAAAGGACATTAGCCTGGTGTATGAGGCATTCAACGAGGTTGGCTGGGCTTGTGACTGCCCCGAGCACCGCGCCATGGTCCGTCTCGCCTGGCACGAAGGAGCGACGGCCACTTCCGCAAGAGTCGGACTCAGCTTTCCTCAGCTGCACAGCCCGAAATCATGGCAGCTCATCTCAGTCAACATTGAGAAAGATCAACAAGTAAACACTGAATTAGTCGTCCCGGCTCCCTCGTCTCCTCGGTTGTCCCCTCGGATATCTCCTCAGCGATCTCCCCGCTTGTCCCCCCAGTCTCCGCCAGCAAAGTTAAAGTCGAAGATCCAACTTGCGCGATTTTGGCCTCGACACGAGAAGCGCCTGGACGGTACAGAGAACGGGCCAGCGGCCGTTGACGAGTACGTGCAAGTGGCTGCGCTGCCCGCTGCCCCATTGACCGCGCCATCCACCATTCCCGTTCCTTTGCCTCCACCAGAGATCTCTTGCATATGTCGATTCATAAACGAGACGCGAGACACCAAGCATGGTGTGATACGGCTCCAAAGAGAAATGGGTGGAGATCCGGTGGTTGTCAAACTCTTGAAGGGCGGCGCCGCCGATACCGAGTCCGAGGCAGCCGTTCTCGGATCCCTGCTAAAAGGCTCCAAGGGGCAGCAGTCGAGCATTGCGGAGCTATCGCGAAAGCATAGGCTCGAGATCGCCGCTGCCGCCGCCTGGGCAGCGCTCTACCTGTGTGACACCCCTTGGCTCGGTGCCGACTGGGGCGGCAAGGATGATATGCAGATTTTCCTGAGAACCGAGGGCCCTATCCACCGTAGCGCCGCCGTGCGTGCCGTCTACCCGAGCATCTCGCACGTTTTTAAGTCGGCGTCGGCGTCCTCGTCCCAAGATTCCGCCATACGCAACGTGCCGCCCGCCGCAGCTGCCGCGAGTTTCCAGAGCGGTCAGATCCGCAACAGAGTCCTGTTCACGCTCGGCATCTTGCTTCTCGAGCTCGGCCTTGGCAAGACGTTCGAGCACATCCGCCAGAAAGCTGGCAGACAAGCAAGGGATGATGGCGGGCCATCGCCGCCCGAGGTCCCCGCCGCGCCTTTGGGGGATTACGAGATTGCCACCGGACTCATCGACAAGGTTCATCTCAGAGAAGGAGCCATGTACGGTGACGCCCTGCAGAGGTGTCTGCGATGCGAGTTCCCTGGCCGGGACAGCACCAAGAATTTTCAACATCAATCATTCCGGAAGGACTTTTTCAGCGGCGTTGTGGAACCGTTGCAAACCACCTTTGAGAGTTGCATTGGCTAGCAGAAGGGGCCGCTTGTGGGAGCTATTATCCTAGCATACTCCAGTGGTAGATTAAAGAAGCTAACTAGAGCATATTCAAGACTACCTAGTCAACTTGTCATTGCTCTCTCCGAGTTTGCGGCACGGAAGGGCAACTGCGCGGTAGGCAGGGATGACCACTGTAGCACTCTTAGGGTATATTGTTAGGGCATGGTTTATTGGGGAGGATATTCCAGACCACAGGGCCCTCCTTGTCCGGACCTTTGTGGCCAATTAAGAGAGTTTACGGCCAAAGAACCCTATTGATAAAGATATCACGCATCTATTCATAAAATACCTTTTACTTTCTCCTTGTACATTATAAGTAAGCAGAAGCGTGTGACACTGAATATCTGGATGGAAATGGCAGGCGGGGCGGCGTTTGGGGACACCGAGACCGGCCATGAGTTTAAATTAAATCTTAAGAAATTAAAGAAAAAATGTAAGTGAGATTTCGAACTGATATCTCCCATTAAATGCATCCACCCACGCGAAGGGAAGAGTAGAAATCTCATCTCCACCAGACTTAATCCGCCGGATATTTTCCTTTCTCATGGGCCCTTACCTATGTTATATTTGTGGTATTTCTCGTCGAAGAAGTTCATCCAGCAAAGGCTAAAATGCTGATCAATACCTACCCTCACCCTCGCCCGTAAACCTTGATCAACTAGACTTACTCCGCCCAGCGAGTGACCGTTTCGGCAAGCATAGCCTTTCCACCGCCCAGGATTTCAACCGACCATTCAGCATGCTTGTAAACGCAGTATACTCGCTATCGGTATGGTAGTATTCTGCGCTACTGAAGCCTAGACGCATTGCAGGAGGTAAATCATTACTTTAACGCCGTATGAGAGCAAGGATTCAGAAAATGAAGCACCCGGTGGGCTCTAGAACCGCGAGCCGAGTTTGCGCCAAGGCCGTTGCGGATTTTAAGAATCGAACCGTTGGTTTCGCTGCGCAAGCTCAGTTTACGTGCATTTCGACTGATTCCGACGCATTTGGTGCTTTCCTCTCGTGCGGGGTCCCAGACTAACCAGGGTCCCCTTGACACCAGGCGGCACGGCGTTGCCCTCTGCCCGCTAAGCATGCTAAATCTGACCCGGCTAAAAATACAACCGCATCTGTCAGCAAACTGGACCGAGATACACGGGACAGTTGCTTCGGGTTCTGCCTCGGGAAGGCTACGCTCGCACTGACAATTGCATTAGTGGGGACCCAAGCGAAGGTTGGTAGCCAACCAAACACAGCCATAGATGGTAATTTCGGTTCCGGGATCTGTCCGAGCAAAAGTAGAGTCGTACGAGATACCTGGTAATCTAGAATTTTTACTCGCTACCATGGTACTTAGAGTCTGGTACAGACGAAAGGGAATTCCTTGCGAGATTGCTAGGAGTGCGGGAAGTAAATAGACGCTCCCGTCACCGCGACTCCTGAGTTGTCTGCTAGGACCAGAAAACGAAACCACTTCCTTAGTGTTATTCTATCATGCGCTGCCGTCTTCTCGCCTGGATTGCTGCTTGCGCGGTGATTCCTGGTGTGTGCTCGACTACATATGATTATATCGTGGTTGGTAGCGGTCCGGGGGGAGGCCCTCTTGCGGCGAACTTGGCAAGAGCTGGTTATTCGACGCTTCTAATCGAGGCCGGCAGCGACGAGGGCAGCAACCCGACATATTCAAATATTGCAAACCGTTTCAAAGCTGTCAATGATGAGGCCACGCGTTGGGATTTCTGGGTCAAGCATTATGACGATCCTAAACTGGACGCCGCGTACCACCATATCACCTGGGACGTGGGAAACGGCACTTTCTATGTGGGGAACAGCCCGCCTGTCGGGGCTAAGGTATGTCGGCTCTCACTATCTTGTCTGCCCGTCCACTTGTCAGAGACCCTGAATGCCATGCCAACTGCCGAGATACGCTTCGTTCGCGACTACATCAATCAAATGCACTGACTGAGATCTGTCATTAGTATCTAGGTATTCAGTATCCTCGAGCCGCTGTACTGGGTGGCTGCGCCATGCACAACGCTGCGATCGCCCTGTTACCACAGGATGACGATTGGAATGTGGTTGTCAACCTGACTGGAAATGCGAGCTGGGAAGCTAGTAAGATGCGCAAATATTTCAGGCAAATCGAGAAGAACGGCTATCTTCCCCCGGGCAACGCGGCCCACGGCTACGACGGTATTGACTGACTCAAAGGTCCCTGATTTACCACCTCACAAGACTAATTTATTCTTACAGGCTGGCTCGCAACTTCGGTTAGGGATGTATCATGGGCAGCAGCGGGTGACACGCCTGCTGTGAGGATGCTCAAGAGCTATGCTGAGTTAATTGGTAAAAATTCAAGCAACCCTGCCACCCTAATGGACAACGACATTCTGGGCGACTATCAGAACAAGGACCAGATCTCAGATCTTTACAATATGGTAATTCATGCTGACTCGGTATGTCCGACTCGTCGAAACTATTCTCGTTTTCTATCATCCGAGGGCATCAACTGACAGTTACCAACAGAATGGCCAACGATCGAGCCCGAACAACTACATCCGCGCCACCTTGGCCGACCCCGCCAAGTATCCACTGACGGTGAAACTCCATTCCTTAGTAACCAAGGTTCTGTTTTCCCACTCAACTAAGAATCCGCGCGCCATTGGTGTGGAGATGATGGAGGGTGCATCCTTATACAAAGCCGATCCCAGGCACGTGCCTGGCACTAAAGGTCCTGTGTCACAAGTTTTTGCTAAAAAGGAGGTTATAATCTCGGGAGGGACCTTCAACTCACCGCAAATTCTCAAGCTCAGTGGTATTGGACCAAAGGCGGAGCTCCAAAGACTTGGTATCAAGGTCGTCAAGGATCTTCCCGGCGTGGGTGAGAATCTTGGTGATAACTATGAAGCTTCACTCCTAGGCCTCAGTGCGGAGCCCATTATCGCCGGATCAGCTACGGGCATCTTCCGTACGGCGAATGCGGCAACTAAGAACCGAAATATCTTCGCCTGGTGCGGCGCATTTTCGTTCGAGGGGTTCTGGCCGGGCTTCCCAACAAATTACGGCCCAAATCAATGGGAGTGTGCTATAGTCCATATTGGTCCTAAGTCGCAAGCTGGTATGTCCAATTCCGCCCCCAATTTTTATCTGGTCCCTTAGAGTTGTCTTGGAAGAACATGCGATTGATTGAAATATATAACACCACAGGGTCGGTCACGCTCCGCACAGCAGACCCTCAGGATACCCCAGAGATCAATCTCCGATTCTTCAAGAAGCACGGAAGCGCTGATCTGAGCGAACTCGTTGCGGCGACGAAGTTGTTGCGCCAGACATGGTTAGCGGCCGGAAACGGGGCGGCACCATTCCAGGAGCTGCACCCGTGCCCTGGAGAGGTGGGCAAAACCAACTGCACTGATGGTGCCCAGGCCGAGTTCACCAAGCTACAAGCCTGGTCGCACCATGCTACATCGACATGTGCAATTGGTGCGGATAACGACCCGATGGCGGTGCTAGATTCAAAGTTTAAGGTCCGTGGGGTTTTGGGTCTCCGGGTTGTAGATGCGAGCGCGTTCCCACGGGTCCCGGGGGCATTCCCAGTGATACCCACCCTTATGCTCAGCCAGAAGGCAACGGCAGATATCCTTGCTGATGCAAAGAAAGACTGAGTTATGATCCAGTAGCGAAAAACTTGACAGAATACTTCATAAACTTCAATGTCCTCAATGGTCAAATATGATACTTCTTTACTCCAACACGCTATAAGCCAGGCACTAACTAAGCAACAGACTAGCTGTACGAGACAAATCGGGCTTTTGAAATTGCCACTAAGATGGCAAGAGGTTACCCGTATCGCTTCCATTGCACAATGTGCCTGTCGTGTGTATGATAGCAAGGGGTGGGCGAATGTAAGAGATTGTCTGTTTCAATAGGGCCTTGCTACATGTGCACCACTTCCACGACGGGAACTCTAGATGCCGGGACTCCTGTCCGGCCCAGACGAGTCCTAGCGCGAACGCCCGCTGCTGGAAGGTTTCTATGTCGGCGACATCCTCACGCGCGTTTCGTTAAGGGCAAAGGATATCCTGTACATGGCTGATCTAATACTGTGTCTCTTCAAAGACATTGAGTACACTCGTAAAGGCGTCAAGAGTGTCACTCTTCATCTTCGGGGTCGTCAGGTCGTCACCACAAAGCGTCCCATGCTCCTCCGACAGGCAGGTTTCAATCCACGACCTGGCCTTTTTTTTTTTACCGAAAATTCCTGCAGCCGCGATGGTGCCAAGGGCTGACCGGCGAGGACGTGAGAACGGCGAGCCGGATAGTGGCGATACAGCTTTCCAGCGCCTTTCGAACGTCGTAGTTTGTCGGTGGCGGCGCTTTTTGGTAAGCGAAAAGGCATGCGTCAGGAAGGTGGCCCTTGGCGACCTGATGCTGAGCGAAGGCATGGGCTTAAATGCGCCATGAGAGACTGAAGGGGAAAGCCCGCAGCTCAAGATGCTCATCGGGGTTAGCATCACCCCCCACTGTGTCGGTCAGATGGAGGAACAGAAAGCAGAACTTGCAGCTCGTGCGAGACGATATTTTCACGACGGATGCCGAGCGACGGCGCGAGCAGTATCCCGGCAGTGCCATGGGAAGGCCTGAGTGGTGCCTGGAGAGGGAGCTGGATGCCTTGCGACAAGATGGTGCTGCATACCTACTTTTGCAGAAACCGGAGTGGTCGGGCCCCATTCCCTTTGGACGTTGAAGATGATGACCCCATCGTAACAAAAGACGTTGTAGTGTGGGGATCCCCCGAGATGCGGCTCTCAGTTCTCGAAGTCCGGCAATACCCGCGTCGGAGGCAAGCCACAAGCGCGGAGGACTCGGAGTCCGACTTTCGGACCCGCTTCGTATGTACGAGGTCGCTTTAGGTGCATGAAGCTGGCTGGTGCAGCCAAACAGACGCGTCCTTTTTTTGCGGCCCAAGACAAGCCTGAACCTAAACAAAACAATTCCATCTTGTTCTCACCGTGAGGCGATTTTTCAATAGCAACACAACCGCAGCCATGGCCGACGAACACCAACCCGTTGAGACTTACCGTGGAAACTGTCACTGCGGTGCTTTCGTCTATGAGGTCGAGCTGCCTAAGATCAAGAGCGTCAACGCATGCAACTGCAGCATCTGCACCAAAAAGGGCTACCTGTGGGTAAAGCCCTCAGAGATCAAAGTTGTGAAGGGTGACGAAGCTTCCCTGACCTCGTACACCTTTGGTTCGGACAATTTTGTCCACAAGGTGCGCTGTTCTCTCCAACTGTCGACATGGTGACTGACATGCCTAGTTCTGCCCAACTTGCGCCACCCCTCTGCTCTGTAGGGGGCTCGGTATGCTTGTCTTGAATGTAGGTAGGGATACAGCTATTTCAATTGTAGCATGTCTGACAGCCCCCAGGCTCGTTCGATCCAAGGCTTCAACCCGTGGGAGGTGGAAGTCGGCAGGTTCGTTGGTACACTCTGTCTGCCCCTAGGACCATGTTAATTTGGATTACAGCTTCAACGGAGCGGCACTGGGGTCCCCATACGAACCTCCCATGTACAATGGTCCCGAACCGTCATCTAGCGTCGAGAATGTGAAAACGTACCACGGTAGCTGCCACTGTGGCGCTGTTACCCTCGCGCTGAAGAGCGCTCCTCTTGACAAAGACTATCCCGACGCAGTCATGGAATGCGCCTGTAGCATCTGCGTGCGGGTAAGTTGAGCCCCATCGCTCCACGAGCAGAAGCTGACCGGCCGTCAGAACGGCTACACATGGATATACCCCCAGGCCAAGACTGTCGTCATCCAGGGGGCCGAGAACCTCGGCAGGTACCGCATGGGCCTTCGTGCGTTTGAGAAGACGTTTTGCAAGGTGTGCGGCGTCAACGTCGGTAACGAAGCCGCAGATCTCAGCGAAGAGGAACTTGCCGCCTTGCCCGAGAAGCTCAGGGGCCTCCACAAGATGGCGCAGACTGTCAGCCCTACAAATCTGAAGGTTTTGAATGACGTGGATTTTGGCGGGCTCAAGGATGCGAGGAAGATCACCGAGGGCGCGCTTGCTGAGCCCAAGTATGTCAATCCGTGAGTCATGAGAGCAACACTAGCCGATGGTGTCTTCCGAAGTGGCGGGTTGGTGCAGCATTCTTCCAAGTCTGCTTTGTGCAGCCCCTCAACACCCACCGCAACCCGGCTTTCTAGGAGACGGCTAAGGAGTGAATTGGTAAACGACTAGCAGAGATTAAGTCATCATAATACAAATAGAATCTCCATATCCAATATGGTCCCTAGAAATATGGTCACCGCGTGGTGTCCTTTACTACCACCCGGGTCAAAAAATGTTTTTGGGGTATCTCGGGACGAGGCATATCGACGGTTTTGTCGTACCTGGGATTCGGGGGAGTCGGGAGTGGTTTGCCAACTTGCCGGGGGGGGGGGGGGGTTCAAGGTATT
>Ga0247760_1000556_pt1 | contig 39770 bp, 49 predicted proteins | sample UWRJL171409R4_FD_179936 | JGI IMG/M metagenome (GOLD analysis project Ga0247760, IMG submission 179936) | Plant litter microbial communities from Arlington Agricultural Research Station in Wisconsin, United States - UWRJ-L171-409R-4 | ecosystem: Environmental > Terrestrial > Plant litter >... | reverse complement strand
GTTGCATTTGTGTCCCTCCGATCGGAGGACCAGTAGTCTGGGAGTCGGCCTTTCAGGCCGACAACAACGTTCTGTGGGTGTGGTTCTCTTTGTGGTTTCTTCCCTGTTGCGCCATCGCACCAGTTCACCATAAAGATTACACAGTACGAAAACACCGGAACGGCACTGTAACCACCCTAGCAGAGCACTTAAGGTACTGAAAGAGGAGGATTTCTCGTCGAAGCCCTGCGGAGCCTTAGCCTACTGAGTTATTTCACGGCGGGAAGCCTCGAACTCTGAAAACACGTTTTTCCGACTCGTTTTCACAAAGGGGGAAGTAGTGTCATAGGACACCTGTGACAACCTATTATAGACTAGCGCCATCGTCATGTAACCTGGTGGGGTCGCTCGCCCTGGCTTATCCAGGGGGCCCTCGCGAACCCCTCCATCCTTGACCTGTTTGTAGAACCACGGATATTGCAACACCACCAAAAGGTCCAATTGATGACCGTGATAGGCAGTGCTTGGCGCTGGACTGGTGTCCCAACTTGGGTCCGCAACTCACATCCTATTTTAGATTATGGTAACTATAGCCGGGCCAAAGATCGCTTCCCTGAGCTCACTTCGGCTCAGGGAGGTGCTCGCTGCGCCTCACTCTCGGCTCAGGCTCTGCGATTAATCCGGACTTGGTCAGAAAATTTTGTGGGGGATGACTAAAGAGGTAAGTAGTGAGCAGGTTGCACTATTTTCATAGGGCGATTCAGTGTGGCTTTTAGTTAATGTGGACATTCCCAACCCTGGAAGTTGTCCACTTTTGACATGCTGCTATTCGATCTCTTCTTGACGGTTCCATACGGATCAGCCGTTTTTGTGAACACAAGACACATCTGGACCACCTTCGTAGATTTGAGAAACGTGCCCAAGGGCAGGAGTGCCGTTCGACGGCCACGGACGTGCATTTGGGGGTGTCCAGTGAAACTGGGCAGTGAGCAGCCTTTGGCAACAGTGTGCCAATCATGTTCGGACTGTATTTAAGGCTTAGTATATCTGCATATCTGCATGCCTGCCTTACGTGGGATGACGCAAATCACTCTCTTGGATCGCTTGCCCAAAATGCAACCTGACAGCTGGGAAGGCGGGCAAAACACGTTGGTCTTTCATACCTACCTCTGTGGAATATGTTATTTCTTTTAAATGTCTCTTCGGGTCTGAGGTGCTTCATTCTGGGATCCATTGATTGGTTGAAAAGTTTCTCGCACTGCATGGGTGCCGTTTTCGGAGGCTGCTTGCTTCCTCGGAGCTGAAACCGCGCATGGTGGCGGAATCAATCGGATAACAACTGGTCCGTTCAAACGCCCTCTTGTTTGCCCTCGGGCATTGATCGGTGGATTTACTGCGCCGCCACCACTCCCGGGAGTTGTTCATGCACCCAGTTTTGCGGTCGGGAAAGGGGCGACCCTGACCTGTATTTTCCCGCCTCTGTCACCCGGTATAAGGCGTCGCCGATCTGCCGACTTTGGGTCTGAAACTTCTACTGTCTTTACTCTTCATCTTCTCATCATGTTGCTTTGATATCTGTTTATTTTACGTCTTGAGACCCCAACATCCCTCACCTCTCGAGGGCACTTTTTTCTACATACGCGTTCCCCATTTAGGTTGACCATGGGGCATCGCACCCTCACGAACGGGACGGCCCATAATGGCCACAGGGAAGACGAATGTGAAAACTGGGTCATGGTGGATAGGATTCATTATAGATTCGTACCAGACCCGGCATCTCTCTTTCGGGTTCTCCAGATGCACTACGGGAGAGGAAACTTTTATGTTGAGGTTGGTTTGAAGCGCCCCTTGCAACTTCCGCGTCTATTTCTTCTCGGCGTCAAGATATGTTGCTCACGTGCCGACCCCTGAATTAATTCTCAATAATGCAGATGCGACGGAACACGTACACAGTCACGGCGAAGGTGCCCCCGCGTCTGCGGGAGAAAATAGATTTGGTGGGGTAAACGCGGCATTACATTTTTGGAGGGGTTCTGGCGGTTACTAGACATTTGTTAAATTTGAGGATTGCTTCTTTCTTTCAAGGACTCGCCCGGCGGAGGGGGGTTGAGATGCAGAATGGATCCGGCTGTCCGACTTCTTGATACTTCAAGTTAAAGAGGTACCATCTTGCATGGTGACTTGAGGGGTCCCTGCCGGAGCCCAACGTACACGTGCACTAGTCCAGTCCTTCGGGCCCAACAACGCCCAACTGAAGATCGAAAGCCTATGAGTCAACAAAATTGTGGTAAATCGCTGTTACCAATCCAAAAGCCACACGTTAGGAGGGATGGAGGAAACCACTGCCTCGAGAAAAATCGGACCGATGAAGAAACGACTTGACCGTCTTGTGACATCCTTCACCGCCCCATCGATCTCGAGCCAAGACCCCTAGTGCGATTGTAGCATCCGTCGTCGGGACTTTTAACCTCTCTCGACTAACTCAGCTCTTGTGCCTGCATTAGTGCCTCGTGGGGCTCGAAGTTCGGGCGGCAAACATCCCCTCGCCGACACTTCGTATTGGTTCGTCACCTCTCAAGCGGGATCTGGCATGGAAAAGGTTAAGTTACATGACTCAAACGTGCATGCGGCTGTGCGATACCCTCGCGCCGATTTTTCGATGTCAAGCGGTGAGAAAATAAACGGGTCACACAAGTCCCTGACTTCCTGTTAGCCCCGAAGAGCAGTCAGTGCGAGCCTCGTGGGGTTTCTGGCATCGCGCATCAGGCGCCCAGTCGTTGAAAATATGTTTTTAGTTCGAGAGAGTTTGACATGGGCGCCATTTGCAAAGAAACAGTAGAAGTTTGGACCCGCTAACCGGTCCCCTGCTGGCCGATCACGATTCCCCACTAAAATTAAAGGAATTCGTATTTATAATCCCTATCATTCCACATTACGTATGTTAAAATAAATATAATGAAAAATAACACGTAATACTTTATTAATAATAGTATTTTATAGTAATTTTTACACTTTTATATTATATACATATATACCATATATACTTTATTTAAAACCAAATTAGATTAAAGATATATTCTATATTTAAATTAAAATGTAATGTAATATTTTACTCTTCATCTTTATATGATATTATAGGTATATGACTCAATATACTATAGTATATAAGTTTAAAACCTTATATAATATTTTTCAATTTAGTTTAAATTTATTAAATTTATTAAATTAAATATTAAAACTATAAATAAAATATTTAATGTAAAGTTATAATATTAAGGAAAACTTTTATATATATTGTGTAGAATTAGTATTTTAATTGAAAATAACTTCTTTTAATATATATCAGTATTAGAGTTAAAGATTGATTAAATACTTTCTTTAAAACTTAAAGTTTTCTAATATTATTTTTAAATTAAACATAGCTAAGTATATTATAAAAATGATAATTATAGTAGTCTTAATTGAATATGCTTTTAGTAAATTAAAATTTCGATTGTATTATGTAATGTGGTAGAGAAATTAAGGTAGTAAAATCTCATGATCTGCTAGCAGGTGGATCGGTTAGCGGGTCCAAACGTCTAGGTAGTGGCGATACAGTGGTCCCCTCTCGTGTACATGTACGTATTAAACAGGAGATAAATCCTGCTGCGGCCTTTTCCGGGTTCTTTGGCGCGACAGAATGAAGTACCAGAATAGCAAAAGTGTGATGAGAGTGAAGACCACAGTAATCAGGAAATAAATCCAAATGTTCCCGGAAACAGTTGGATGGTCGCTGCTGGAATCTGAACTCCAGTTGAAGAAAGTCATGGAAAACATGCTCTGCATTTGATGTCAGTTCCGCCAGTGTTGCTGGCTCAAGCTGTGACTTGTGGATATGCGATCAGGTACTTACAGCAAAGAAAGTCCCCGGGAGGAACACCATCGTGACTAATGCAATGGACCGCATCTGGCTCGAGTCCTCGCCACTGGCCGTAGCTATTTCCATGTTTGTTTCACCATGGGACTGCCGCACAGATTGTTCAGCAGTGTGGTCTTAAAGAAAAATGCGAGATAACATACCCATTGTGTGGCCATTGCCATACCGTCGACTTCCATTGTGCAGGACCGGATTTTGTCATCGTATTCCCCTATCAGGGCGGAAAGCCTATCTTTCATCCTCATACTTGCTGTTTGAAGAGCATCATGGTACTTTGCGTCTGTGTCAACAATGCTGTCCGACTCAGACGCTAGTGTTTCCGAGGTCGTCGACCAGTACTCGCTCTCATGGGGTATGTGATTGTAGGGTGCCCAGCTGCTGCTGGGTATGCTGCCCCGCGAATGCGGCGTGCCAGGTCGAACAATCCTAAAGGGGGGCTGGCCCAGAAAGCCGTGATCCTGAAGACGCAGCTGTTGATATCTTCCCATCACAGGCGGGTTTACCAACGTTGGAAATTCATCAAGATGTCCACGCATAGTAAACAATAAAGCAGCGTTGGCCAGAAGAAGGTTCCTCGAGTAGGTGGTGTCAAGCCAGGCCTTTGTTTTCTGCCTGTTTCTCTCGGCCTTTGTCTGGCTGCTCTGCCGCCAACTGCTGACTGTCTCATTGTCGAGCCGAGATATTTGCGCTTCCAATTCGTTGATCATGTCATCTACAGCAGCCATTTGCCTGATTCGTTCCAGTTCTGCCAGTATTCCTGGGAGAAGCATAGGGTGAGCTGTATCTGCCCCGGCTTTTCTGAGCCGTGACATAATGCTTCTTTCCTGAGCATTCGAGGCGCCAAAGAGTACGGCAAAAGTCAGCTTCTGACTTGGGAAATGTGTGACAGTCAGCGCAATGTCGTCTGCCCAGTCGTTTGATGTTCGGCAATTATATACTGCGGTATCCAGTTTAGCTCTTGCTTCAATAATGTGGACCGTGATCTTGACTTACTTATTGCCTTCTGAGCGGAACTCTTTCCCGCACAATACAGAGGCATCTCCGCCATAGTTCGCTCAAACGCAGGCACGTTCGCTCGGTTTATCAGTCGACCAATCCAACTATGGATAGACATCCTCTTCACTATGAACTGAAACATTTCGAACGAAAATGGCATGTTTCGTAGTCGGTGCCTGTGACGATTGTGTGAAGTCGCTGACGCTGGCATCTCAAAGCAACCTTCGGGTGACATTTCCTGTTTTTCGTTTGGTGATGTGCTGTCCTTCATTGATCGAAAGGGCAGCATGGGCGCTAAACTGGCGCGGCAACTTGCAAAAAAGCGATTCGTTGTCCCAACTACTACGCTACTGGAACTAAATGTCCCGGTCGGGTTATACTCTCTGAGTGTGCCTTGAGTATTACTATGCTTTGAGAGAAATTTCTCCCTCTCTAGCTGTGGTAATATGCTGTGCATATGTTTTAGCGGTAGGTTTATCCCCCATCACTAGGAAGGGAGGAAGGCACATACACTAGGAGGAGCTTTGAGACAGGAGCAGGATTTGGCGGGTTCGCAATGGGATCTGGCTTTTCATTCTTGACTGGTGACGTAGTGATTTCTTGGAAGAGTTCTTCCCAGTCCTCTTGCCCCCGGAGTCTTCTTTGATCTTTACTGACCCCCTGAGAGTTTTGTGAGTAACAGTGCGGCCTGAAAGAACTACGAAGCGGGGTAATCTTACATTCTCATCGCTGCAAACCCTAACCACCGTGGTTTGAGACGTGATTTGAGTGGTTTTAACCGGAGATATGATTTCGTCAACGATGAACATGGCTTCGTCCTCCGGGTTGTCCTGGAACTTCAGGACCTTGGCGAGATTTGGCGCTTCGCTTAGCAATTCCATTGGTCGTTGTCCGTCCATCGTGAAGAGCCCGGAATCTCCCTACAGCTTTGGTCAAGTTTGATTCGGGAAAGGCTGCAGTTTCGCGCTGGAGAAGTGTTGAATCCAAGTGATGAGTCGGGGGCTCGAAGCCATTGCCGTCGCTGCCACGTCCTTCACATAGGTATGCTGGAAGGAAAGGGGTGGCAGGTAGGCAAATTCGGTACTCCCACCCAGCCAATCATGAGCCCGGTTGCCACCACGCTCATGCATATGCGTCTGCATGCAGCAAGCGGGTGTGTGAACACAGCCCCAAAGCCCCGGGGATGCAGAACCACACAGGGGTGGGCGCATGTACCTTCATAACTCGAAAGAATTCGCGTGCGCCCGCACCATCCAGGGAGTGTGGATGTTTTCCGGTTTCTTCTCTTCCAGTGGCAAGCCGCCAGCGCTATCGTGTCACCATCAACCAGCGTAAAGGGGGCGAAAAGTGCCTCGGCTTGGCCGAAGCTGTTGGTCTTATCTCACAATGTGTCGCCCGAAAAGGCAAATGCGAGGCTAGTTCCATTGTTGCCCAAGCACAGAGATCTTCCGCACGCTGCACAGCACCTAGCGACCCTTGCCATCATCCGATAGGCTGTAGTGGATAATCACCCCCGCCGCAGCAGAGCACCTGCATCTGTTATGGTGCCCACGAGCCATTGCAGATACTTGAAGCCGGGTCTGCATCAAAGTAGCACCTACACCACCTTATGCAGCGGTCTGCATTTTTTTGCACCTTCCTTCTCCCTAACCCACCAATTGGGACTTCAATTGTCGGAGCATGACCGGAACTTGAATCTGCCTTCTGCCTAAAAAGCAAGGCATAAATAATCATTATCATGATCATGACAAGAGGCTTCCTTTTAAACTAATGCTTTTGAATGCACTTTCCTCCCACTTCTCAACTTTGAGCATGCGATCTTCTATCAATCAACAAGGCTCGAAACACACCAGCCACCACGCCCGTTTTTCGGTGTGCGCCCAGGCGTCAGAGCGGGCATCTCTTGGCAGCAGTTATGCAGAATGCTGCAGCCCATCCAGAATAATGCGAGCCATACCCATTGGTCACCCTCCTTGCCGGCCGGTTTGTGATAGGATAAAAAGTTCAATGCCAGAGAGGCTATGCAATCGACATGCGGGAATTGGAAATCTCAGTCGGAGCCTCATCGTTGGGAAAAGGGAGCGCGCGCAGGATCCCAACATGAAACCGCAACTTTCTCTTCTCAGATTCGGCTGGCTTGACCGAAACATACTATAAAGTGTCGACTGAAATTGAGGCAGAGGAGACTATTCAATCGGTTTGTTTTTGTCGTTATTAGACTAACTGATTTCATTCCTCCAAACGGCCAAAGACACATTCGGGTAAGATAGTGTGGGCTTTTGCATCCAACGACCCACAGGACTCGGAGCCTTCCCTCGCCGACAACCGCAGAAATGGGCGGTAAGTGCCTTGGCTGCAGCATAGTTTAGCGCGTGTTTCTAACAAGAGAATTCAAGACCAGGGTGCAACCTTCCGGCTCGAACTCCAAGCTCCCAATGGCGAGGTAATCCCAGCAAGGCACTCGTCGTCAAGGCCCACGCAGCTCGCATATACGCCGCCATCGCGGGAACGCGTTGCCGAAGCCGTCAAAAACTGTGAGGCAAAATATGTGGCCAACCTCGGGAACAACAGCAACGCCGGGGAGAGCCCTGTCGGTATCCTGCTCAGAGCCGCATCCAGAGAGCTGTACTGGGATGGCATTACCGACAGGCACAAGACCATTTTCACTCATGGGCTCCTAGCCGAAGTCTTCACCAAATCGAGGGTCTTGTCGAGTTTATGTTTCGAGTCCGCCGAGTCCCGAGGCTACAGCCCGGATCGGTGCTTTTGTTTGATTCGCGGTGGCGGCCAACCCAATGAGCTCGGTGAATTCGGGCGGGTTTTTGCGTTGCTGCTTTTGTGCAACATGCCACAGCATATATTTAGGTTTTTCGCACATGGCTTGTGTGACAAAGCTTTCCCATTCACAGAGGGGACCGAAGACGGCACCATTCGGTCAAAGACATTGGACGGAAGCAAGGAAGACTTACAACTCGGCTGGACATCCCAGTGCTGCGAGTCATTTGTGACACAGCAATACCGTATTTTCTTGCCGTATTTCAGCGAAGGGCACCAAAGATTCGAGAAGGATACGATTATGCCGTGGTATGATTACCACACCCGGACAACTGGAAGCACCTCGTCCACCTCGGCTTCGACCGCGGGCGGGGGTAGTGCACCAAGTGGCGGTCACAGTGACGTGAGCCGAGTTGCGATACATGATGGTTACCACAACTTCAACACTGTGAGAGGGGTAAGTTTCAAGACATTTCCCTGTTCAGGAGGCAGGGTAGGTACCTATCTAACGTCGTACCTACAGGCACCGGGATCCGGCCACGTATTGACCTTCGCTATCAAGAAACTGAGGACCACAAACGAGGATGTCTTCAACCGTGAAGTTGCCATGCTCCGAAGTCTCGGAGGCAAGCGGCCGCATACCGTCGAGCTGCTTGCCACATTTCGGTATGCTGGTATTTACTCCCTGATTTTCCCATGGGCAGAGTGCGATCTTCTTGCCTACTGGCAACGTGGTCTGGGCCAAGGGATGAGCGGTCCATTGATCATTTGGGCTGTCAGCCAGTGCAGTGGCCTCGTTTCTGCATTGGAATGGATACATAATCCCACTACTGTTTTGGACCCAGAAAACAACGAGCTCTTTGGACGGCACGGCGACATCAAGCCCGAGAATATCCTCTGGTACAAGCAAAACTCGGATGGCCTGCACCCTTTAGCATCGGGAGAACTCGTGCTCTCAGACTTTGGGCTGAGTTCGCTCAATCATAAAAACACTCGCTCCAACATCATCAACGGAGGTATCCTACACACGACAACATATGCGCCTCCAGAGAGCGTTCTACCCGATAACGTGATATCACAATCCATCGATATCTGGGCTCTTGGATGTGTTTATCTCGAGTTTGTCACTTGGATCATTGGCGGCCCAACATTATTCGGCAAGTTCCAAAGTGCTCGCCTTGCCCCTTTCCTAGGATCGCCAATCGGCAACGACATTTTCTGGGAGGTACAGGAATTTGAGAATCCCGGAACCGGAAAATCATCATACGTCACGGTTGTGAAGCCAAAGGTTGTAGAGGTATGTAGCACAAACCAATCACCTGCCCACTCAGCCATGCTCTGGGTAACTAACCCCTGAAACCCTCCGCAGTGGATTAAGGATCTGCGCAAAAACCCAGAAGCCACCCGTTTCACTCAAGACTTTCTCAGTATCATCGAGGATCACATGCTGGTCATCAAAAAGAGCGACCGAGCAAAGGCGGAGAAATTGATTCCCATGTTCAACGATCTCAGGAAACAGTGCACACGGGATGCGACATACTATTCTGCGGCACAAGCTCTCACAAGCCATAACCCACTCTTTCAACCGCCTGTTGCCCAGCGTCTCAGTATTCCGGCATTGGAGGCAATTGGTCGGGGATCCGTTGCAATTCCTCGGTATTCTGGAAGAACACCAATGGGGCCGCCACGGAGTGGCGCAACGCATCTCAAGCCGTAGAATTGGAAGGTATTTGAGGACCCAAGCTTTCCCCTGTTTTCCTGTTTACTGCAGTAGTTTGATGTTGGTGGTTGCCTTTTTATCTCCTCCATATGATACCATGGGAGGCGCTGGAAGCATTCTCGAGCTTTGAAGCTTTAACTTGTTCGTTTACCCCCCTATAGACCCATCTTTTCTTTTTCCTTCTCCCTAGTTACTTCAGTTTGGGAGAAAGCGGACTTGGAGCGGAAGTTTTTTTTTTAGTTGAATCGCATTGTAAAAAGCCTGAACCCATTCTATTCTCCACTTCAACTGTGATTTCGATGTAGCTGTATGATCCAATGTATTTCCAACCTAAGGTTACTTCTACTTCTTGAGTCCGCCGCTCTACATCCCTGCGAGTGTACGTACAGTCACTCGTCTGCGTAATGATTTGCCTTAATAGCTGCCTTGATACCAGATATTTCTTCCTGCAAAGTCCCTTGTGTGAGCAACAGGGAGGGGGGACTTGACAGTCGTCCGTCCGTGTGGGAGGTCATGTACTAACGTGAGTGAGCTCCCTGGGTGTGGTACAAATAAACCGACCCCGCTGATACTTGATTCGGAGTAAGCCTCCAACTTGTAAAACCAGATTTAGCGAGGGTTGCTTACGATGACGTATACGCCGGTCACCATCGGGAATATCCTGAGCAGCTGCTCGGATATGGTCTTTTCGTCCGCATATCGGGCCGAGAAGGATTTGACATACGACATTTTGAGGAATGTGGCCGATTTGTGTCTGGTTGCTGTGAAGTACAAGGCGGCGGCTTCAAATCAAGAGAGGATCAGAGACGTAGGTAGTAGATGAAGAGGAGAGAAAAACCAGCGAAGCCAAATTCTGCCCAGGTGCCCATTCCGCCACCGATTGAGCCTAGTCTGTTAGAGCTGGTACTTGGGCGATTTTTTTGGGCACGGAGACGCAGCGGCTCTGAACCTATCGTTCTGCGAGGCGGACGGGCACCTCTGCTGCAAGCTGTCAAGTCCTGCTGACACTGGTCAACGTATTTCGTAGCCAAGCCACCTGAAGATTCCGCTCATGCAGGTTGAATTCATGCAGCCGCTGCGGACCGGAGTAGCAAGGAGGGGTAGTGTTGAAAATTTGCCCGCAAGACGAAAAGACATATTCATGATTATGGGGCGACATTCGGCAAATGAATTGCGACCTGGCGAGGCTGCCGGGGCCCACCTCAGGATGCCCTCACGTCGAACACTCCAGGTCGTGATGCTCCTTTACGGGCGGAGCTCGAAGATTATTGACGTGCTGTATACCGATCAATATATAAGCTTCCCGTGTCCTAATAGTACACATCCAATAGGTATCAACTCCTTGTATACTTGAATAAGAAACCTTCGACCAATACAGCCCAATGGAGAAATACCCAGTCCACAACTGGGCAGCAGGGTCCAACCGCTCGGAAGCCAACAACGGGCCGCCCTGGTACCCTCTACCCCAGCTATTAGGTTGAGCTAAGAAGAACCCGACAGACAGCACTTCGAAAGTTCGGCGTCCAACTAATCATAATACCCAGCGCCATGACCTACAGCGTATATTCAAACGCGCGTGCGACGTTATCGAGATTCAGGACCGGAGCTGTGCGACCTTCCAGTTATTTGTTAGTAGACACTTCTTCGCTCTAAGTCCCGGAGTCTTACAAGGATGCCCTCATCCAGAGGTTCCATGGTGATGATTATGTACATGTTATGGCGCATCTCGATGATATAGTGGCCAGAACAGAGCGTGTTGACAGTCCACCTCAAATGGTTCTGGCTTTTAACGCATCGAGGGTGAACTTTCACGCGTTGAACTCGAAGGAGGCCCTCGTCTCCGGCACGGTCGCCCCCGACCTCGTAGGAGCTTCCCGGGTTTACGCCTTCATTGGGCATTCGCTGAGAACCTAGGGCATCAGATGCCCTAGGATTTGGACTTTCCAGATCCTGGGGTTTCGAGGTTTGGTCGTGTTCGAATTGTTGTAGGCGGGGTGGGGAGACCTCGGTGGGGCGGTAGAAGAATCGGGAACAATTGCAAGTGGACGGGGATGGCAGCACGTTGGGACGGCCCTGGGGCTATTATTCCTCCCGGCCCCCCGCCAACTGAATGGGAGAGAGAACAAGGTGAAGAATGGAGGGGGCGTATTGCATGTCATTCGAGGTGTCAGCCACTACATCAGGGAGGTGTGTGAGCAGCCACTATACTTAAACCTAACCATCCCAACTAGGCTCATTGGCTGAAATCGCTCAAAGCGAGGTCCGAGGCATATTTTAGCGAGACAATTGTTGCGCACAGCCAAGCGGCCTGAGGGTGGGGGGGCCGAATTCACTGTTGCGGCTGGGGCTCCTGACACATCCCCGTCGGCATGCATGAGATCAGGTGCGTCAATGACGCGACAGCCCGCCCGGGACACTCCCTCTCCCCGAAATGATCTGTCTTTACAGTAAGAAGTGATTTTCGTATTAACTAAAGAGACCCTTTCTTTTGGCCCGAGCCTTTGTACCCGTTGCACTGCTTGGGGCCCTAGGGAACCCGGGTACCTAGATTCGACCACCAGTGGACGAACTATGACTGTTTATAGAAACCGTGCCGCTGATTTTTACCGGCAGACTGAACTCATTGCTGGCAAAACCGGACGCCAGTGGATGAGACAATGGGAGGGGGCAGCAACAGCGACAGGAAAGGCACCTTCCTGCGCAGGGCACTTCCCACCCTCTTCCACCAGCGACGCGGCCAGATCAAGCGGGAAACATGGTGCTCTTTCCCCAACACTTGCCTGAATGGGCCTGGTCGCTCGCAAGTGGCCTGCACACGATCCCTGGGGCTTGTGCATACTTCCACAGTTCAACTTGATCCCATCCCATCGCGGGGATCTGTCTGCGAGACATCGTGAATACCTACCGCGCACAATGCACTGGCGGCTCGACCACCCTAAATGGGTCGGTAGGTAGCACGAGGAGCCTCGACTTGATGGCGTCGACCCTGGTTTTATCTTTCGGCGAAGATCAATCATGGCGAGACGATCACAAGAACGGGCACTCCAGCGCTTGGTTCCTGTCCCCCCATTCCCGACACCATCATCGACGGACGCCGGGTAAAGCGCAGAGCGGTTCGGTGAAGCGACAAAACCAAACCAGCTGAACAGCACTCTTCTCAGGCTGGTGGCCTTTGGAAATTGCGGCCGGCCTCCAAAGGGTGGCTTGCAGCAACCAAGCGCTTCGCCATCTGCAAGTGCCCCTCATTGGCCTCCATTGCATCGCCAAAAGCGCCTCTGTGTTACGTCCCGGGGCGAATCGTGGTCGGCACTCCCCACACCAAAACTCTGCCACCTCGCGGCTCAGCCAGGAGTCTTTGCCAATCCCGATATTTTAAAATTTTCCCCTGCCTTCTGCAGAAGCCCGTCGCCATTCGTTTAGTTACGCGTTGCACAACCTTCGTCCTCCCCTATTCAACGAGAAGCTCAAAATTTTGCCAATCGGTGATGCTGGCGCGCCTAAGCGGTCATTTGTCGTGTGTCTCATGCTTGGAAGCGGCCCTGACTGGGGCTGTGAAAGGAGCTTCCTGAAAAGGGTTTGGGCAGACGATGGTACCTGGCTGTCAGGGCCTGGGCGGAGATGAAGGTGGCCAGCCGAGCAATTCCCCGGACCTGATCGACCAAAAATCTGACTCGGAGTGTGTCAGAGAGTCGGCGAGGGTAAGTTTTTTCTTCTTCCCGTCGTGGCGGCAGCGCCTCCCGAATCGTCACACCGGATCACCCGACCACCCGGCCCCGAACTCGGCACTTACATCCATTGGCAGAGCAGACCCCATATCACCACTGCAGTTTCTGCTGATCTACTATCACCTGCATCTCAAGTTAATGACTATGAGGGCGGTTCACGAAGCTCCAGTCGCGCCCCGTCTGCGGTAACCGTGGAGGACCCTTACGGGAAGAGGAAAGACATATACCCGAAGCCCGAGGGCGACACAGCAAGCGGTATGGGCATGCCCCCTTTGCAAGCAAGGGGAATTCCATTGCACGCTAACATCTGCCTGTAAAATTAGTAGAAGCCAGCCGAGAGGACTGCTATTCCCAGAACAGCGCAAGCGAAAATAGTTTCGCAAGTATCAAGGTTGTGAATGACCTCGGGTTCAAGAGACAAGCAGAGTCAAGCAACACAAATAACCAGCGCTCGAATTCATTACATCCACGGGAGGCACTCCAGGACCCCAATAAGAGCAACGCCAGTTTACCCTACTCTCCCGGCGACAAGACTAGGGAGATCAGTGCCCAGAAATGGCTTGCCAAGCGTCTGGGAGAGTCCCTCTGCAAGTCCAAATCTAGCGACAAGGACTTCATCCCCATCTGCGAAATTGAGAGAATTCTTTCTCTCGAGGCTGTTCGGGAGGTTTTGAAAGAAGAGGTCCGCGGCCCATCCTGCGCCGAGTCTGACGCGGAGCTCGAAAAATTGACGCAGGACATATGTGGAGTACCATCCCGGCGCCGACTATTCGCCCACTTGCTACGGGGCGAGAAAGCCGACTACATCAGGTGTTTTATCGAGTGCGGTGTCGACGACACGGATCTTCCCTTTATCCAATCACCAAGCAACTCTGAACTGGCCGGAATACATCCCAGAAGCGACACGACGTTCCAGAAGCGGTTGAAATGTTTCGAAAAGTGGAATGCCAGGGATGTGGAATGGTTTTTGGACCGACAACATGTTGTGGCGTCTCCGTTCTTTGATCTCGCCCCAGGAAAGCTTTTGCTTTACTCGTTACCAAAGGACACCATCCTCCCTTTTACCGAGGCCAAAGTGGCAGGTGAAGGTGGTTATGCAAACGTCTGGAAGATTTTGATCCATCCGGCACATCACAACTTTCCGTGCCCAGCAGTAAGACAACCCCCTCCAAATAAAATCAGCCATGTGACGCCTCTAACTTGATTTTGTGGGAACAGGGTACCGAAAAGCAATACTTTGCTGTCAAAACACTCCATACCCACCGGCATGCTGAATACGAAAGAGAGGTCGAGGTTCTACAGAGATTTAGCGGCGGAAACGAGGGTCACCCACATCTTATCCGACTACTCCTCGCCTACCAGCACGAAAAAAAGCACCACATGATTTTCCCCTGGGCTAACGGAAACTTGCGCGACTTTTGGGAAAGCATCAAATTACCGAATAGGACCAAGGAACTTGCCTGTTGGATGCTGTCCCAGTTCCATGGTATTTCCGAGGGTTTACGAGAAATTCATGGTAACGGCAACGAACTCAACCCAAACGACAGGAGCACAGGTCGCCATGGTGACATTAAGGCCGAGAACATTCTTTGGATCGAAAACCATAACGACAGTAAAAATCACCTTCTCATATGCGACTTCGGCCTAAGTCGATTCCACAGCGTCAAGTCGCAATCTGAAGACAGAGCACCCGGCTGCTCCCCCAGCTATCGACCCCCCGAGTGCGACCTCTATCACCTGCGGATTTCCGTGAAATATGACATCTGGACACTGGGCTGCCTACTTCTCGAGTTTCTTACGTGGTATCTCCTCGGCTGGGATGCCGTCGAAGGGACATTTTCTGATGCTCGCATGAGGGACGAAGGATGGACCCGAGGAGTTCCGCTGACGAGACCCGATAAGGATGACAGCAAGTGGCTGTACGAGGACAAATTCTTCCGGCAGCAGCAGGATGGGAACCTTGTCAGCGCACAGTTGAAACCATCGGTAATCGCCGTAAGTCCTTCATTTTCCTTTGGTCTGACGCCTCACTCTTCGGGTTACTAGGGAGAACTAACCAAAACTCTCGGTAACAGTGGATGGAGAAGCTCCACAGACTTGACCATTGCCCTGAATTCGCCCACGATATTCTCGACATCATCCACGGGGGCCTCCTCCATCCCGACAAGAGAAAGAGATGGGACTGTTTCAAGATCGTGACCGAGCTCGAAGCAATCCACAAAAAATGCATCAACAACGTGGAATACTGTCTCGCGCCACATAGGTGGGAGGGCAGGCCCCTCGAGGTCTTCAATGTGTCGGTACGTTATAATCACTCACTTCATCTGCAGCATAGGCGTTGACTTGGTTGCCACCATCCAGTATCGAATTCTAGAACAGCTTGAAATCGGATCCTTGACCGGCATGGTGGGCAGCAGCTCACAGCAACAGCATCAGCCACAGAGTGGAAACCCCAGCCCAAGAAGTCTGAGTCCTGTCAGTAGAAACCCCTCACGCGCCGCGACGCCAACAGCCGAGCATGAGTCGGGACCACTGTCAGCCGAATCTCTCGGTAGAAATTCTACGGCGCCAAATCCGGAAAGCGCGGTGGGTGTCTCACTCCAACTTCCCTCGGGCTCGACCGCCCAGGATTTGCCTTCTCGTCCGCAGCGTAGCACACGCACACCAGACGGGCCGGGGGCTGATATCAGTGCGAGGGGGACTGGCAGCACCAGCAAGACAACTACACCACTACTTCCGCTCCCCCATGAACAGACAGAGGAGACCGGGAGGGCGAAAACGGTTTGGAGAAGCTGCAAAGACTGTGCAAGGGCTTTTTGTGGTTGCTTTAGGGGTGCTTGAACATAGGGAGGGCTTGTTTATTAGCATTTTGCGAGAATAATGTCTATATGTATGATGGTAATGCCGGTTTGGAGGCAGCGTGGATTTTCTTCGGAGATACCCCCTTTTCCTAGGTAGTTAACGTTTATGGCGGGAGGTAAAACAGGACAAGGCTGCTGAAACTTGCCGGTTGTTGCTCATAGCAGCCTTTCTGTCTGGGAGGATCTTGATTTGGGCATGGGAGGAGCAAATATTTACCATGGATGGGAATCAAACCGCGGGGCTACACCATAGCATAAGTCCTGATTTCTCGTGTTCTACTACTCTCAACTCCTCCTTTCCCTCCTCCTCTCCCTCCCCGGCGACCCTCTGTCCCTGTCCCTCTCCCTCTCCCTTTCCCTAATTCGTTCCCTATCCCTTCTCCTCTCCCTATACCCCTCCCTGCCCCCATCAACACCACTTTCCTTGTGCCTTTCTCTCTCCGCTAAACCACCACCAACACCCCCAACCCCCCTACCGCCCCCTCCACCATCTAACCCAGGGTACAAATTCCTCATATTATTCACACTCGTCTGCAACCCGCTCAACCCCGCCCTGATCCGCGCTTCATTCTCCACCAGCCCACGATGCACCTCACAGTTCCGATGCGACGGTTTATTCCTCGCCAGCCGCCTTATCGACTCCGACGTCTCCTGCAGCTCAGCCGTCAGCGATGACAGTGCGCTGGATAGTTCCCCGTCTGGTCGTACCCCTGTGTGAGGGTAGGGCGGCTGGCCTGAGGGTTGGGAAGGGGGAGGGGGTTTCGGTCGGCGGTGGAAGGGGTTGTGGAGACCGCGATCGGCTTGGTAGCCGTCTGAATCGCGAAGATTTGGGTCCCGAGAAGGGCGGTGGGACGTCCCTTCGGAGCGTTTCTTTTCCTTGCGGTGGTGCATGTACTGCTTTACGCCGAAGGCGAGGGCACCGGCCGCGAGTTGGGTCATGTGGTGGTGGAGATCGCTTTGGTCTTCGTGGGGCTTCGTGCCGCTTCCGCTGCTGTGGTGGTGGCGTCTGGATGAGGAAGAGGATGGTTTGGATTTGGACTTCGATTTGTCCTTGTCGCTGCTGCTACGATGGCTGGATTTGCTTTTGGTGGAGCGGACGGAGGCGTCGCTGCCGCCGCTGCTAGAGGGGCCTTCTTTGTCTTTGCCTTTGTCTTTGTCCTTGGAGGATCTGGGGTTTCTGCGGCTTGGTTCATGGCGGGAGGAGCGGTCTTTTCGCGAGGAAGAGTGGTCGGAGGAGTGGGACGATTGCTTGCCGGAGGATTCTTGTCGCGCGAGTCGACTGATGCCGTATGCGAGGGCGGCGCGGCCGAGTGTGTGCAGAATTTCGGCCTTATCTCCCGATCGCCGGGAGGAGGGCATGGTGTTTGGGTGAGAGGTGGGGGTTTGGTTGTGGTGATTTGATGACCTTGGTGGCTTTAAACTGAATTCAGGGGCTGGATGTGACCGAACACTAGCACTGCGATGCGCTGGCAATCACAACAAAAGTGAGACGGGCTCCACGTTCGATTCGGTCTCGGAAACACGGCAGGACAAGTTCATATCTGAATTCGACCAAGAAGCCATCGCGCTCGGCGCGCGTGGGGTGTAAGTGTGATGTCCAAAAGGAGTCAGCCATGCGCGTCGCGTGACATCCCAACCGAGACACCCAACCACCATTGCGATCCGTCGCGCCCGCTACAAAAAATGGCAACCCGCGCTTGTAGCTTTAACCTTCGAGAGCTTTGGTCGAGTGACCTTTGTCGCTGATTGGTTTCTGGTCCCCTTCGCTGCTCAGCTGTCGCGTTAGCCACGGTCCCGAGAGGATTCCTGACTCCAGTCTGACCCCCAAACGTGGCAGAGGAAGCTCGTATCGGGCTTCTTACAGTATTGAGAGCGTGATGTCTCCTTGGATCTTTGCTTTCAGCTCGACCTCGACGTCCAAATCCATGTCGAGTCTGACTGCAGGCGCCCCGCTGCGGCCGTCGTCATGATGCGCAACTTCACCCGCAACGGGTCTCTCCAGAGCTTCTTGATGGCCCGTGGGTTTCCTCTGCGCGAGTTGCCCGTCGCTGTTTTCTGCTTGTTCGCGATGCGGGATAACGGAACGGTCCATGGTTGCATCGTTTTGTCGCTCCGGTTGCGACTTGCCATGGGACCGTTCCGACGCCGGTGGAGTTGGTGGGCTTTGTCGCTTGCTTTCCATGTCGCAGACAGAAGCTAGCAGCGGGTAGCTTGAAGATGGAATGAACTAGAGTCGCCTTGGTGGCGACGTTTGCTTGTGGAGGCTTTATCCAACGATGAGCGATGACGACAGCGGAAGGAAAGGTTTAAGTGACAGGAGGGGGCAGGATTTCAGATTGCGAGCGATGAAGTCGATGCTATTGTCGATGCGATACACCCGAACAGCTGCAAGAAGCATGATAGAGCATCGGATACTGATGCACGAGTGGAGGGCGCTTAATATCCGCGTAACGGGTATGACATCATAGCGACCTCGCCGTTCCAGGCGTGCCACCCGCTCGGCGCCAATCATCTCCTTCGTCGCAAATGCCTACAGGCCCTCTTGTTCTCTTCCGCAACACGTCGATTTCCAGGCCTGCGTGCCGCGATCGCGAATCTCGATAATGTAATGTAAATGCAATCTTGCGCAGGCACTCCCGCGCTCCCACCCTCTTTTGGCGCACTCCGATCTTCTTGCGGCGTCCACCCTCCCCGTCCTCCCGTGCTCCCGTCCACCCTACCGCGCACCCCAAGCACCCGAAGCACCCAAGCACCTCATTATCCCCTTCTACCTCCCGCGTCCTCCTTCTCATCCCTCTTCTTCACTGCCAACCCACCCATCTTCTCCGCCGCCTCCTTCAACTTATTCCAATCCGCGCCCTCAATCTTCAAGCTCCCATTCACCTTGACCCTCTTCCCGTCCTTGAAGAATATAAACGACGGCATGGCCGCAATTCCATGCTCCTGCGCGAGCGCGGGCACCTTGTCGACGTTGACCTTCACGAAGGCCAGGTACTCCGGGATGGCGTGCCGCTCGGCGAGCTCGGCGTACTTGGGCGCGATGGCTTTGCAGGGTGGGCACCAGTCTGCGTAGAAGTCGGCGACGACGTACTGGGTCGAGGAGAGGAGGGAGGTGAGTTCCCCGGGGGAGGAGATGTGTCGGACGGCGCCGCCCATTGTTGCTGCTGGTGGGTTGGAGCGGGGGAGGGGTTCGGAGTTGCGCGGGACAATTGACGTGGAGGCTTTGCGATCCGCGGTGGGAGGTGCGGTTGGATTGACGCGGGCGATTGATATGGATTACTTGAGGCTATGCGATGCAATGCGATACAGGTTATGAAAAGAGATGCGACAGGCAGTTTGGCCGAGGAGAGGGCGGTTCTTATTGCGTGATGGAGGCAAGAAGCGCGCAAGAGGGGACCATCAGATCATCAGTTAGATTAGCAATTGCGATAAGCATCTCGTCACGCCCGCGAACATTCCAGAAGCTGGCGGGGTGCAAAACTAAGGGTTAGGGTCTCGGAGTTAAGCAAATCAACCTCTCAGGGGGGGCTAAAATTGCAGTGATCTTAAATCCGTTCACAATCATCTGCTTCATTATGAACAGCACCATTGGTAGCGGCACATTCGCCTCCCACGACTTACAGGCGACAAAAAGGAGAGGAATCCGGGCTTTTTCATTACGTGATGTCTGAAATGCCCCTGCCAGTCAACTTTACAAAAGGATAGTCAACGTCGCGAAAAAAACATACAGCACCAGGGATTCGCTGGTCATCACCGACCCAGCTACTAGTCTGGCGATTGTTGGCTTATCTATGGGAGAGCAGACGGATCCAGGGTTCTCCACCATCTTCGGCGACGAAGTTAAACTCTTGTGGGGCCGAGAATTGGGCCCACGCTCGCATGTTCATAACAGTACCAAAGTAGGGTGCCGCAACTAATTTTTGCTTGCCTGTCCTCTCTAGCATTCTTAGTCTGAGCTAAGGTGTGTTACCTGAAGACAACATCATGAGCTGCTAGAAAGTCCTTTAGTGGCGGTGCGGATAAAGCGGGTAATCGCTCGACATCGATACCAGTATCGTTTCTAAGCCGTTCTATTTTGTACTGATATGTTATATATGTCCGAGCGGTTGTCGATCGCCGTTCCCTCACCCGACGTTTTTCTTTGCCGGCACCAGCCCCGTTGGAAGCCCCCAAACGTCGTTTCCAAGCCACCTATGCCATGGTTTAACTAGGATGTCCTGTTGTCGCGCTCTTCACCACCTGGGCTTTGACCTTCAGCACTGTCGTTATTTCTCTAACTACCGAAACCCCAAGCTAGAGAAGGTGTTATCATACGCTCTCCCCCTCTGCCCTTTCCCATTGGTTTCTTTTGCCTTTATTCCTTCTTCTTCTCCCAATACCTCAGTCAGCTCCCTCTAGGACTACTGTTAGAAGCACTGCACACTGGATTCGGTGGAAGTGATGCCTGTTACAGAGCTAATCTGTATCGTTCTGGAGGTGGAGGTAGAGGTGGTTGGTTGCCTTGCATTACCGATGGTGACCGCAAACATGACCGAAAGTCCTTAGCTGGCATCGAATAGGAGGCCAAGACGCCAACTCGGCTGCCTATCGTGCGTGTGCCTCCCAGTGAAATGGGTATAGTTTCGTAATATATTCCAGGTCGTCCCCAAGGGTCCAAAGACAGACCTGAAGCAGGGCCATAGGACATCTCGCACTTCGCCAAAGAAGCGGTGATCAAGCATTTTCCTGATGGTTGGGTGGCAAGAGACAACAACTTGACATGGGGCTCTGCCTGTTGCATCCTGCGTGATCCATCGCAAGTAACCAGGCCAGGCTCGTTGCGTCGTTCTGTGGATTGTCTCGGATCGTTGAAAGGTCCCCTCTCGTAGCGCATGGGAGGTCAAGGCGCCAATTTTGCGCCAACCCCGCATGCACATCGGGAAAACCAGATGCCAGACGCAAGGTGTGGAAGGGCGATGCAGATAGTTACGGCTGCATGAGTAGAAAGTAAAACCCGAACAGGCGCCCTCAATTCCCATCATCAGAATCCTGAAGCCAAGTGATCCCACTTATTCCATACGGTACCTACAGATCAATTCTTTTCACATTGACTCTACTGTCGCTTCCGGTGTGGTGAGTACAGGCCGACGCCGAGCGGAGTCTTCCAAATAGAAGGGGGGTCTTCCAAATATCACGATACGCAACGTTTCCTCCGCTCCGGCCTGGAAGGTTGGTGGTGTTGATTGATTGGTAGCATATCCTAAGCGAATATTTCATCATGCAGTGTCAAGGATTCCGTTCGGGCCTTCAGAGCGGTACCCACCGAGATGTCCAATGGATGCTCAAATAGGCACTGGTGATCAGTAAGCGCCCGCTCCTGGGCCTCTTCACCCATATGTGGTGTAAGTGCTACAAATATCGGCAGCGATTCACCACGCCAAGCCAACGACCCCAGCCTGTCCATCCAGCAACTCTTTCTTACCTAGGTAGCACCTCATTCTAAGCCATATATTGAGCAAGCAGCAACCTGGGGTTGAAAGCAACGCATCAGTCCATAATGCCATACATCAGTCTGCGTGACGGAGCTCAGCTCTACTATAAGGACCACGGCAAGAAGGACGGCCCCGTCTTCTTCTTCAGCCATGGCTGGCCGCTCAACTCGGATGACTGGGAGAATCAGATGTTCTTCCTGGCCAACCACGGCTGCCGTGTAGTAGCTCATGACCGCCGTGGACACGGGAGGTCGGAGCAGACATGGGAGGGGAACGACGTCGACTCGTGGACCGACGATATCCAGGAGCTAGTGGAGAAGCTGGACCTCAAAGACATGATCGTTGTTGGCCATAGTACTGGAGGCAGCGAGCTCGTCCGCTACTGTGCGCGCCGTGAGTTAGCCCCTCTTGTGATCGAGAATTAGCGTTCCCGTTACTAAGATATCCACAGACGGAACCTCTCGTGTCAAGAAGGCTGTGCTGATTAGCAGCAATGTGCCGTGCCTTATCAAGACCGACCAAAGCCCAGATGGTGTCGAGATAGGCGTTCTTGACGGCTTCCGTGCCGCTATGGAGAAGGACCGGGCCCAATTCTTCCGCAACGTGGCCACCGGGCCTTTCTTCAGCTTCAACCGTCCCCAAGCAAAGTTAAGCCAGGGCCTGATCGAGTCCTGGTTCCAAGCCGGCATGCAGGCAGGCTTCAAGGCTACCTATGACACAACCAAGTCATGGCACAATTGGTACGGCGATGACCTGAAGAGCCTAGATATCCCCGTTCATTTCATCCAGGGGGATGATGACCAGATCGTGCCCATCAAGACGGGGTCCCTGCTGGGGATAAAGATGGCCAAGAAGGGGCATATCAAGGTGTACCCCGGAGCGTCACATGCGCTGCCAAGGCTGAATGCAGAGGATATCAACAAGGATCTGTTGGACATCCTGAACTCGTGAGATAATGTATGTCAGCACAAGGGACGTCTTGTATCGTCCAGGATTTCGTTCCCTTCCATCGTCTCAGCTCCAAATATAACCCAGCTCTATGCTTTGCATTCGTCGTTGCCAACCATGAGTCGAAGCTTGTCCGAATTCACGAAGGCGTCGCGCGCCGAGAAGCCTCAGTGTACCTTTGAGCGGCTCGACTGCGGGTTGACTGGATGGCCGGAGCCGGGAGCACGGTTGTTCGGTGGTGCTACCGTGCGGGTGGGCTTGCTTGCTTTAGCCATCCCTCTTGTGTTGTCATGGATGGTATGGTAGTCCTGAGAGGCCTTGTCTTCCAATACTCTACCCTCGAAGTTTTCATCGATACGGCACCCGAAGCCGCGCCGAACAGGGATGTAAGGCTTGAGGTCGCCGTGGAACCGGGGCTCGAGACTGTGCCAAACTGCGATGTGACGCTGGAGCCGGTCAAGAATGTGGAATTGCTCAGTGAGATCAAGAGCGCAGCTAACCTGAGATGATTCACGCGAAGGTATATTGGAATTCCTCTGTGGGGCAAAATGCTTGCCGTGTGTCTTGTCGTCAGGTCCCCAACACTGTGAGTCGAAGACAGCCTGAACCTCTACATTTCAGTGAACTAACCGATCCAGCTCTGGAAACACCAACCACTCTCTGCCAGGGAAAGCTTTGTCCACAAATCCTAGCCGCCGCAGCCATCGGATCTTCCCCCGAGGTTTTTATCTTCGGGCTAGGAGCAGACCAAACCATGCACTACCTACCGGATCGGCGACAAAGCCGGCTGGTCCGCAAACTGGTTGTCCCTGGCTGCCACTAGACAGATTCAATGGACGATAGCAATATAGGTGGTCCTTCCGCTACGGGCTAAGATGATTAAGGTAGGGAACGATCTCTGCCAAATTTACCTACCTTTATAGTGGTCCAGTTCGACAATTTCCGGTCGCAGTCTGCATTGCGCTTGGTGGCAAATCGTGTCGTGGCTTTTATGAGATAGGGAGACGACATGATTGTCGGAACAAACTACGCCAATTCGCCCCTTGTCCTCCTTCCGACCCCCACAGTCTCCAACCACCAAGCCCGAAAGTCCTCCCGGACCCAATCACCCAGCCGTCTGACTGCAGCGCAAACTTGGTAACATCCGTAGAGAGTATCCGTCCTTCCAACAATGATACCTTCATAAATCACCGTCTTCCGATCGTCCCGTCGCGCAAAATCAACTCTCCACACGTTCTCACAAAGACAACGGGAAGGGTAGGAAGTTCCAGTTGGCGTCCGGCCAAGCAGGACTCGACCACTTTATCAAGCTGTCGGAAATGAGTGCGAACCCAATTGGCAATCTGGGTGGTTTCAGACGTCCTGTTGGTCTTTGTCTCGATGTTGACGGCGAGAGGGGTCGGAGCCAAGTAGCAAAGGCGAAAGTGGTTGATCGGGACATCTCCCCTGGAAAGATCCATCAGACGCTCAGCAAGGTGATCCCCTTTAGGCTCGAGAAATATCCCAAAGCTGATGTTGTTCCCTTTGCCGGGGTCGAGATCCGGGTTTCGGAACTGCCGGTGTGTTCGGCAGGTTGTGATGTTGCGGAAGTGAACGTCGGTGAAGTCGATGAAAGCCTCTTCGAGGATATAGCTGTCCACCCTCCCACGCCACCCCGGCTCGTATTCCATCATGGCTTGGCATTGGCGGCTGTTGCGACAAGTCTTCTGCATTGTCAGTTGCGTAACCCGCAACTCTTGGTGGCTGTTGGGATCTCGCTCCATGGCAGCTGATCAACAGTGGTGGTGATGATACTGTTGTTTTCTTCACAATACCACGATCATCGATTGGGGAAATGAGTGAATGTCTTGTGGGAGACGGGTTACTCTAGCAACCAGCTGCAAGGACCCTCGTCTCTGGTGACCTCACACAAACGTATCCAGTGAGAGATGCATCAATCCTGGCAAGTCAACCTGCAGATCCAGAACCCAAGATCCATCCCCCATACCAGATCGCGTGAATTGGGTCTTGTCTTCCACAACCTCCCAGTCGACCTGCTCGACACTACTTACAAGGACCGATTTTCCCACTAAATCATAGCCCGGATTGCCTTCCCCACTCTCGGGATGCTGATCAGCGTTCTCGCGGAGCACGGCGCAGGTGCCGTGGTTCCAAAACTGGCAAACCAGGTCGCCCTTGCGTGCGTTGGCGGGAGCGAGGCCGATGGCGCCCCCAGTACCCACGAAGGGGCGCATGTCTTCGGGGCAGTCGGTAAGTGTCATGAGGAGCTTATTGTTAAGGCCGCGTGCTTTTTCCAACTGGTTCGGATTCTGAATATGGTTGGCGATACTAGCGGCCCAGCGCTTGGTCGCGGCGTAGGAAGCATGCAGTTCGGAGAGGGGCGGCCCGATGTGCTTGATTCGGATTGCCACACCTCTCAGAGCAATCCGGCCGTCGGGCTTGAGCGTGGAGGTGCTTGTCTGACTGTCTATGCCCATATCTCTCAATAACGCCGTTCCAAATGAGCCAACGAACGAGTCCAGCTCTCGCGGTTTTCCCCACAGGTTATAGCCCTCAACTTTACTTCTTTGCGCAATGTCCAAGGATGCCAAGTCCTGCTGCCATGTCGCCAGAGAATCTTGCGTCAGTTGACGATAAACCACGGCGCTAAAATGAACCATCTCCGCGGCCCTTTCAACGCCGTTGCGCACGGATGCCGTGTTCTGATAGTGAATTGCATCCTGGTACACCTCGAAGAGCGGCTTCCGGTAGTCAAGAGGTATGCTACCGCCGATATGATCGTGTGCCAAACCGAGGAAAGCGTATATCCTATCGTGGGGGAGCTGGCAGAGGGATCCCTGGAAGGTATCGATGAGGCTTGCCAAGGTGAAGTTGGACGCATCTCGGAACTGTGAATCGCGCATACGGTTGAGCTTAAGAATAAACTGTACGGACTCGTCGCCAGAAACAACCTGGTTGTAGTAAGTAACCCATCTTAGAAAGTGGTGCCAGGATATGACCGAGGTGTCCCATGGCATGTACGAATGGCCGAAGAAGACGGTGATTTTAGAGGCAACAATGAATTCTTGAACAATCCAGGTGCGAGTCCAGTAGTCTTGGTGAATCAGGGCGCTAAGGAATGGGCCGACGGCCTGGTTCCAACTTGGCGGGCCGGAAATTGTGACAGCTTCAGACCTATAGTGACGCTCTTTGCTCGGAGAGTGCCCATTCTGCTTGTCCAGCTGCTTCCTAATATCGTCCAACTGATCCCACATATCCTCCAGCTTTTTGTCAAACACTCTGTTCATTTCTTGCTGCTTCACCAACACTCTCATACGCTCTACCTGAGCAACGTATTCAGTGGGGCTCAACCTAGCCATGTCGAGCGGCGGCGGAGAGCGGGTTCCAAGCCAGACGAGGACGCCTCGGGCGCGGCTATAGATGAAGAGCATCAGGGGGATCTGCTTATTCTTCTCGTCGGTATCGTCCTGGTTGATGCACAAAGCGTCAATCCACAAAACTCGGGGCTGTGTCCGGTTGCGGAGGTGGCTCAGTGCGGACCAGAGATTCCTGCCGACTTTGACTTCAATGCCATTCAGCGATATGGACCGGAAGGCCCACGCTGGGTCAGCACCCCACGCATAAGACAGCGCTTCATACTGTGGGTTGGCCGAAAATGTGGTGGATATGAGTTGGCAGCGAATGGGCTGGAACCAGTAGCCGGGGAGGAGGACCAAAAGCCGCAGGCCATCGGTAGAGTCGCTCAAGGGTGGATACACGGACTTCAGATCCTCAGCCTCGGTTGCAGTTTGGTCAGGGGCACCCAAAGATGCCACAACAAGGAGCACAGCAACAGCTAGAGCAGAGAAGATAGACCAATTCAAGCCTAGGCTGCTGCGCAATGGGTTGACCTGCAGCGAAGGATGTGTCCCGAATGAGTGGTGGGTGTTCTGTTGTCCCTGGACCACTGCGTCGAGTTTGCCTGGCAGTCGCGGCGCCTCCCGCTTCAAGTTCGGTTTGTGGAAAGACGGGCAAGATGAAAGAACCCAACGGCGGTGAGCAGGCCAACAATTTTTCACTCGCTGTACAAAGCGCACTTCTGCAGCGCGCTTTGATCCGCAACGAAGCCAAGAAGAAAGGGGTGCCATCGGATTTCCAGATGCCTTGACAGGTATCTCGATTGGGTGCTCGGGGCAAGAATCAAATGAATGCTTCCAGTCTGCGGGTCGGTGAAGTTTCGAACATGATCGATTGATGTTCAAGTTCAGAGCGGACCGGTGCGAATACGCAGATGCCACTGCAGGCTGCGGGTGCCGATTGTGGCTGAGCCAAGTCGGGCGGATGCCTCCTCGGCTTGTCCGTTTTTGGATGACTACCTACCTACCTAGGTCACCTAACCGCCGACGAAAATGCCAGAATATGATATGACATTGAGTGATCTAGCCTTCGGCGGCTGCATCCGACATCGGGTAAAATGGCGTTATTCTAGAATCCCATCCCGCTATTCATGAACTAGGACACGTAGAACCCTCGGTTTCAAAGAAAAACAGAAGAATAAACGTTCCTCACGACTTCATAGCGACACTCTCGGTGTGACCACGTCGCTGAATTATGGTTTATAAAGAGCTGTACGAAAAATAATACATATGATGTTACCGTGATTCTGGGGCGCTGCAAAGAATCCTCGACATATCCATTCAGTTCCCCTCGACAGCGCGTTTCTGCCAAAGCTTAGCTGGGGCCAAGCGGCTGCATTGGAGACAAAGTCAGCATTCAAGTTCGATGCCCTACGAACGACCCCGTAGCCCCCAGTCCTCTCCCTTCAGTAACCCGTATCAAATTCACACAGATACCTCACCTTGGACCAACTGCTCCTACATCCTCTCGAATGACATTGCAGGGCGGCTTCACTTCACATGGACAAGGGAACTGACGAAACGGGTGATTGAAACTTCAGATAACATTCCGGAACTCCATAATTCAACCATGCCGACCAACCCCCTTTTCCCCCTACCTTCCAAAGCCCATCCTGCCAATCCTGCCAGTTTCATACAAATTCCGTTTCCCAACCCGCGTCGCCGCATGGCATTAACGTATGATATCCATTTGAACCCCAACACTGAAGCCCTCAGCTGACCTGCATCAGCACAGTTTCCCCTCTTCCTGCCAGTATGAAATCTTCCCTTCCCGCTGCTCCATCGACAGCAAGTTCACACCCCGAGCCGTCGAACTTCGCCTTGCATCCAACAAGCCCTCGCCGCCCCCTTGCACCTCGCGCTCACCCACCATGTCAATCTCTACCTCACCTACGCACCCCTTCCGTCATTCTCATCCCCCCTTACCTTCCGTCCTCCCTTCTCTTCCCTCTTCAACCTACCCCTCACCCCATTCCCCTCCCCTCCACTCCCCTCCCCTAAGCCCCCGGCGGCGGCGGCGGCCGTTCCCCCATGCCCCCCGCACTACTCCCCTTCGAACTCCCTGCACTCCCGCCACTCCCCCCGGACCCAGAGCCATACCGATACCGCCTGTTCTTGCGCTTCTTCGTCAGGCGGATCGACCCGTGGTAGCGATACAGGAAGAAGAAGAGCCCTGCCAGGAAGAGCAGCAGGACCACGCCGACGATGACGCCGATTGTGATGTCGCGGGATTGCGGGGAGTCCATGTCTCGTTTTGTGGCTCGGAGGGTGTCTTGGTTGGTGGAGGTGAGGGGGCTGTGGGACAGGGGGGCATTTTCTCGCTTTGTGTGGTCGGCGTGTTGGTTGGTGGAGGTGAAGAGGAGGGGCCACTTTGAGGGGGGCGGTGAAAGGGTGAGCGGTGAGGGGGGTCTTGGTTGTGGGTCGGAGAGGGGGAGGGCGGTGAAGTGGTTGTTGGTGTCACGGCGGAGGAGGGTTTCGGAGTCAGGGGGTGAGGTCCATTGTGAGAGGAAGTTGAGGAGATTTTTGAAAATGTTGCCTGGACCTGGAGGTGGTGCCAATGTTGAAGGAGAGGACGATTGTCGACTTGACGGGTCCTGGGGTGGCCCTCGTGGGAGCTGAGGCAGGAGTGGTATGTACATGACGTTTTGTGTTTGTGGGTTGAAGAAAAAGGGGTTGTGCGGGATAATTGGGGATGGAGTCTTCGGCCGGCGATGAGAACTGGGGCGGAAGCAGCGCTTCTTTCTTGCTGGCAGAACTGGAACTGGATAGGTAATGCGTTTGCGACTTAGGACTGTAAAGGACTGCGGTAGAAAAAAGTGAATCGTTTTGCGCGTCGGCGATCGCACAAGACAGATGTGAATCCTCTCCTGAGCCGGCGCAGGGAACTCTCCTGACGGCGTGAGAAGGGGGGAACACCTCCCCCGGCCAGCCCGCGGGCGTCGACCCAAATTGTACTATCTTCTCCCGGCGCAGGGCTGGAGACACACACACCAGACCAGATGCGACCAGGTAAGTGCGCAAACTCCCGTCTAATTCCTCGCGCGCTGATAAGTCCCGCGCCGGTCCCAGGTTACTTCAGCCGCCGTGCATGGCATCCGTTCCATCCAATGTCGAGATGCGTGGAACGCTGCAGAAACAAAACCCGCTCCACTGTAACATTCTGCATTCTGTCAGCTGCAGGACGGTTCCCCCGTCCGCCCACCCAGCGTATCACGGCCGAGGGGCCGCCCTGCCCGCCGGCCGAGCACCAATTGCGGCCGGGAGCGCGCCCCTCCAAAAGATATGGCCCGGCGAGTAGAAGACAGTCGCAGTGCAGTCAATCGGGCAGCTGACGGGAGGGTCTTTTTGGGTAGCAAATTGGCTGTGAGAATGCAGAACGCAGTGGGGACTCGACTCTTTCCGTCGTGCAATGAGTGAACCCGATGTCTGCGGGCCGAAGACCAGGGGGTGCTTCCCCACGACCTCTTGGCCGGTGCTTTCGCCATGCAAGCGCAGCCCGTCAGTGGCGGGCGATATTGCGTCCCGGACAAATGCGCAAGCGCATATCATTCGGTTCGCCAGAGAACATGGATGCTGACATGGCTGCTCCATGTGCTCCATGTGTCCCCGCACGTTGTGTTGGGCGCGCACGTCCGCCCCGGGGGGGATGGTTTGGGTGCGAGACATTGGGACAACGGCCGCGGGATAAGTGTGGAGAGAACTCCCGGGACTTGGAGGCCACAAATGTGGTTGGTGGGCTTATGGCCTGCAGCGCTGGCAGAATGCGCCAATTGAACCGGGGGCTGGTGGCGATCGCATGCGCTGATTTGGCGAGCGTTGAAAACTGCTGCGGGAGCGACGCAGCTATGGACGCTGCAGCTGCATTGCATCCCAGTCTGTGAATTGACAACTCATCAACCCATAGAGTGAGGCTTCGGGACTTGCGGCCCCTGACCATTGGGCCTTCCGTGCCGGGACGCCCCATTCTGACTGTTCTTGACCCACTTGGCAGCATACAAGTGGTTCCATCTCAGATGGTTGGCTTTCTTTTGGTCTTTTCCAATTCCAGGGCGGATTGGATCCCCCGTGGTTGGTCTGTGCTGTCGTTAGAGAGGCTCGAGTTGACCCCCTATTCATCCTGAGATTCGTAAGGCTCGAAGGTGACGGCACCGGACACACTTGGTGAGCTGGCCTTTGGACGGCAGCAGAGTATTCCTACACAGTGTCATTGCCAACATGCAATTCTTTTCCGACAGTGCCTGCCGCGGGACATCGAGAGCAATCTTCCAGGCAACCGTCTACCTTATCTCGGGCCGTGAAAAACAAGCCCCTTTTTTCTGCCATTTCCCGTCGGCGTGCTCCGACCTCATCTGCTGCCTGTCCAGCCCTTGAAGCTGTAAGTGAGGTAGACTTGCCAACTCGTAGTCTGGGAGCTCTCTTCGCTGTTGACAAAACGGCACAGTCTCTTCTCCCTTAATAGATAGCCTCTGGACGAGTGACACATGGCCCTCTTTCGCAGACGTAGCTTCTGCTGAACCCAACAGACCCAAATCCAGGCATTTCCTAGACAATCAACGCCCTCCCTCCCTCATTCCTGAGCCGATGAAGCCAATTTCCAGTCCCCCCTTTTCCCCAAACGTCCGCCTTGTTCGCCCATATCTGCTCCAGCATCTCCATCGCCGTCCGGATATACCCCCACGGACAGATCCACGGATTCAGCGTCCACACGGCCCTCAGCCGCTCTAGACACCACGCTCTCCAGACCGGATCGTCCGTCTGCGCCCCGGCCATAAATGTCGGCCATACTGTGCCTTTAAGTAGAACATGGTCTGTCGGGACCGACTTCAAGTGATGGAGGATCTCCAGGATCAGACCCTCGTGGGTTTCCTCTTGGACCATGAAGCCGTCGGTACTGGCGCTCGGCGTGACCAACAAGATGTAAAGACACGCCGCGGCGCGGTGCGCAGACGCAATGCTCACTCGAGCATTGAGGTCGTCTCCTGGTGACAGGCCCTGGATGTTGTACACCCACCCGCAGACATCGAAGTTGTGTGCCTGGTCGAACAGCGATGCCAACATTCCCCTCGCTGCACCGTTGTCCCGTTGCCCTGACCCTCGCCCAACACCATTCCCAACAGCTCCCTCCCCGCCGTGCGCACAGAGCTGGCTCGCCGATAGGATATACCCCATGATGCTCGGCGGACAGCAATGGTAGCTGTGCGCCTGCGCCCTCTGCAGCACCTCAAGCACATCGATCGCATCGTCCCCAAACCCCGGTACCGCATCTCCGCCGATCGTCGACCCCAGGATCCGATACGTCAGACAGTCCGCCGCAATAGCGTCCGCAAGCGGCTCAAGCTCACTCTCACTCTGACTCTCCCTCTTCCTTCCTCTTTCCCATTCTTTTTCTCCCCAATCCCCCGCCCGTTCCCCGCCCCCATTTCCTTTAACCCCCCCTTTCCGCCCTGGCAGTAAACCCCGCCCACTCCGACTCCTACTCAGCGAGGAAATCAACCCCTCCGCCGCCCGCACATGGACCTCCCACCCGCCCTTGCCACTATCAATCAAATCCAGATTCACAAAGAACACAATCGCCGCCAGTATCACCGTCCTCTTCCCCCCACCTCCATACCCACTGGTATCCTCCCTCGCCACATCCTCAATAGCCCCTCGCAATAGTCGGATTGCCTTCCCCTTGGCATTCAGCGCATCAACGAGCTCTTGCCGCGCCGAGTGGCCGTGGTAGCGGTGCAGGGTGGCGAGGTGCATGGCGGAGGTGGCGACGACGATGGCTTGCAGGTAGGGGAAGTGCGTGATGAGGGGGATCATGGTGCGGAAGGGGTTGCTGGTGGGTTGGTCGAGGGAGACTAAGTCGCGGCAGACGGAGTGGGAGACTGGGATGTTGTTGGCATAGGCAGGCTTGGGGTAGGGGGATGGGGAGGAAAGGCGGGTAAGGGGCGGGTTGAAGCAGGGGAATGAGAGTGACACTTACAGTGGTGGATATAGCCGCGGGAGGCACTGTTAAGGTGGTTGAGGATGGGGTCGATGAGTGCCGGCAAGATAGTTTGGACGGTGCCCGAGAGGCTATCGTCGGCGGTTGATCCCGCATCTGAGCAGACCAACTGGTTGGTATCCCCATTTTCGGCGTCGCGTTCGACCACGGGATCTTTTTGGGTGAGCTTTGGCGCTTGCGCTTTCAGCCGGAGCTGGGCGGCAAGCTTCCCCTTCACAGCCGGAACGTTGGTCCACCGCAGCAGCGTGCCATAGCCCAGACACTCCTCCCCGCCGGCCGAGCATTTGAGACACGACGGGTATGAGCGGTCACAGCGCAGTCGGCGGCGGCGGCAGTTATGACATCCCTTTGTGGCCGGGGTGGCCATCGAGCGTGGGCGTGAGGGTGATGCCGATGCGGGGTCGGTCGGGTGCCAAAAGGTCGGGCCCGGGGGATGGGGTCCACTTCGTGCGTGCGACCGGGAGATCGCTAGATCGCTAGATCGCCGTAGGGTCGGGTGTAGGGCGCAGGGCACGCGCAGCACAGGACCGTTGGAGACACCGCCTGCGATGGATTGCCTGTAGTGCCGGTGCAGGGCCGAGGATCCGGTCTGGCATCTCCTGGTGGTCTTTTCTCGTAATCGCGTGTGCTGCTGCACAATGGCAGAACGGTCTGCCGACTTCGGGTATTAGGTAAGCCGCGGAGAATGGACGTCATTCCGTCCGCCGCGCTAGGCCCGATCAGGTACCAAAACTGCATGCCGTGCATGAGCACATCCAATGGGCGGCGAGATGCGACGCCACCCCAAATTCGCCGGTGGAGCCGCCTTATTCGTGACAGGGCTTGGTATCAACCGTCGTGCTGGAGAATGACACATAGAAATGCATGGAAATGGAATTTTGGCAGGCCAGCTTCCACCGCCGCGGAGCCCCAAGGAGGGTGAACCGAATCTGGAACCACGGGTGCACCACCTGCATGTGATCCACAGCGCTTTCCCGGAAGCCCGTGACGGCGAAAGTTTCGGTTCCGGGGCCGCGCTAGAGCAAAATCGGCACAATCCCATCAACCTCTGCAGTTGTGTTTGCGTCCTCGAGACAGCCGACTGTGACTGTATTTGCAATCAACCACATTACCAATGGGCGAGGTTGACAGCCGCTCGCCTTAAAATACAACCGTTTCCCGTTCTCAGGACTGCATCAAGGACGCTGCATCAGGCAAGAACGATCAACACTTCTCCAAACCCTCCCGTCCGGGACAGCCACGCCGTCATGATTTCCAAAGCGACCGAGGCGCACACTGGCCGTCTCTCACTACCACCGCCACCATCCGCCGCATCACCAACCATGACGGCGCCAACCATGACCACACGACCACCGCCTTCATCGGCCACATCGCCATCGGCAACCACCCCGCCAACCGCGCCCCCCTCAACCCACACCGCCTCCCCCTCCGATGGCCACACCACCGACCATGACCACACCCCCTCCTGCCTCAACTTGAACACAACCTCCGACCTCGAAAAGTCACCCACCCTCCTAACCCTCGACCTCGAGACCCTCGGCCGCCGCCGGCCCCCCGTCTTCACCACCGCCCTGCGCGAAGTGATCTTCTGCTCCTCGCTGCTCGTTTCCATGCTCATGGCCGAATTCTTCATCTCCGGCTTCAACATCATCCTTCCTGACGTGTCCCGGGCGCTTTCGATACCAAGTGGCAGCCAGACGTGGCCGGCGAGTGTATTCTCCTTGGTCACCGGGGCGTTCCTGCTGCCGCTCGGGAGGGTGGCGGATATCTATGGGGCGTACTGGGTGTTCACCGGGGGGCTGGTGTGGTTCTGCGTGTGGAATCTGGTGTGTGGGTTTGTCGGGGACTATCGGGTGCTCATCGTGGCGCGGGCGCTGGGGGGCTTGGGGCCGGCGGCGTTTTTGCCGAGTACGGTGATGCTCGTGGGCAAGACATATCGCCCCGGGCCGAGGAAGAATTTGGTGTTTGGGCTGTACTGCGCGTTTGCGCCGATTGGGTTCTTCCTGGGGATTATTGTGGGTGGGACGGTCACGCAGCTGTTGACGTGGCGGTGGTATTTTTGGCTCGGGAGCGTGGTGCTGGGGCTGACGTGTGTGATGGGGTTTTTGACGGTGCCGAATGATTGCGAGGAGACGAGAAGGGAGAATAAGGGGATTAGGATGGATTGGTGGGGGGTGGGCACGATTGTGCCGGGGCTGATGTTGTTGAACTTTGCGATTACGGATGGGGCGCATGCGCCGTTGGGGTGGAAGACGCCGTATATTATCGCGACGGCGGTGGTGGGTGTGGTGTTTCTGGGCGCTGCGTTCTATGTCGAGGGGTGGGTGGCGGAGCAGCCGCTGCTGCCGTTTGATTTGTTTCAGCCGAAGTATATGGGGCGGTTGACGGTGTCGCTGTTTTTTGCGTATGGGGTTTTTGGCATTTTCTTGTTTTATGCCAGTCTTCAGTAAGTCTTCCGCGGGGGGTTGGGTTGGGTTGGGTGGAAGTTGGCTAACATGGTTCGCAGTATCTCGGAGTTCATGCACGCGTCTGCGCTCAAGACGGCCGTGTGGTTTTCTCCCATGGCGGCGGGAGGCATCATTCTGGCAACGGTCGGCGGATTCACGCTTCATCTGCTGCCTGGCCGCGTCGTCCTCATCATCTCGGGGATCGGCAGCATTGCCAGCGTGTTGCTGTTTGCCGTCATCCCTGAAAACGGCAGTTATTGGGCATTTGTGTTCCCTGCCATGGTCGGAGCAACGGTGGGCGTCGACATCACATATCTCGTCTCCAACACGTTCATCACGACAAATGTCCCCCGCCACCGACAAGGCCTCGCCGGAGGGCTAATCAACAGTCTGCTGTTCCTCGGAATCAGCTTCTTTCTGGGTCTGGCGGATTTGGCCGTGTCGGAGGACGAGAAGCGGAATCCCAACGGAGAGGGACACAAGGTTGCATTTTGGTTCGCGACGGCATGCGCGGGCGTCACGTTTCTCATCTTCTTGACCATCAAGATGCCGAAGGCGAAGAGCGAGCTGACGATTGAGGAGCGCGAGGCGCGGGATGCAAAGGCCAGGGCGCTGGAGAGCGCGAGACAGAGCTCGGGCGAGAAGAGTGATCTTTAGGGTGCATTTTGGATTTTTGGTTTTGAGTCGGAGGCCTATCTCGCCTGGGATGTATAGACGCTTAGACGCTGACTTAGACGTTGCATAATACTTAATGGTACCGAGTAATTAAATAAATAACAGCCTGGTTACCTACGACAAATCCGGGCATCAAAAGTCCGGATGAATTTACGCCATAGTAAACCCTAACCCTCTGGGGGTGAACGCCTAGCAGGGCCCTTGCTTATTCCGAATTCAGCTCAGGCGCGGGGAATGAGCAGGACAGGGCGGGAAGGCCGTGCCCAACGGATGCCTGCATTTTCCCACTTTGCCCTTTTCATCTTTCTCCCCGACTGCCGCATTCCCCAGCTTTCCAGGAGCGCAAGCATCAGCATCAAATTTCGTCTTGAGCCCGAGTGCCTGATATTGGTCTTTCGTTGGGAACGGTCGCGGTGCACTCTGCCGCGCAGAATCACGCACACGTTCGAATCCATTCGTTGACCCAGGCGGACGGCAGAAACGCCCCAAAAACGACCAGTTAGGCCTACCCGGACAAGCAAGCCAACCTCCATTTGCACAAGCCCAAAACACGGGTAACTTCAAACTACGCTAAATATTCGGCGAAATCACCCACTGTAATAGGGCGTGCTCTGTAGGCGCTGACTCCTAAGACCGTCCGAAGCAATTGTCACGCGCGAATGGCCCTTCACCCAGCCCCCGAACCTGCTTGTGAGCAGACCGACATATTTGCTGGGACTTCCATGGACCAAAGCGCATACCCCCTACCTCCTATATCCCCCAGCCTACGGAGTTCACTCTGGGAGGCCGCTTACAATGAACTCATGGAGGACGAAGCCGAATTGGTCGATGCGTACGAGCGCCTTCTCTCCGCTTATCTCGCCGGCCCGGGTTCGATTCCCACCATCCTCGCATCGCAAACGAACGATTTTGAGCCGCACGATGTCACGAAAAGGGATTTGCAGTTTAAGCAGATTGCCGAGAACGGATTCGCCAGGATTCAATCGGATGCTGTGGCCCAACTCGGCGCCGAGGAGGGGGATGAAAGAATGAGTCTTCTGAACGGAATCATCAGCAAGGCACTTGTGGCAGTCAATGAGACTGCCATCCCATGGGTTGCCGTTTTCTCCGGTCTAGAGGTAACTCCTGATCACCACTGAGATCAGCGGTTAGCTAATAAATACTAGATTCTCTTGGACTCAAACTCTGTTGAAGAAGCTTGTCGCCGGGAGCTAGCCTATCATATTTCAAGAATGGATTTCTACTGGAACCTACCGGCACTCCTTCTCGATCGTAACGGAGTAGACCTGGACCCGACTCGCGAAATGGCATATTGGATCACCTAATTATTTGCAGGGTTTCTGCGATTGCAGATGACGACTGCGTGCTCATCCTCCCGACACGAAGATGCCAACTTCACTGTCAACTTATCCCCCGACTGGTCCCTCAAGTGGTCACAAGAATGGTTGCTGTCCCAGAGTCGAATCGATGCCAGGTACAACGTGGATTGTATTCTCAGGCAAGCACGGTTCGGGTGCAGATCAAGTCCCTCAGAACAGCACTCGGTCATCGATCATCTCGAACGTCTAAGTCATATGGTTTTGTCAAGCGAAATGATACTTCGCAACATTTTTTCGAAGACTCATGTCTTCGTTTGTGATGTTTGCGGAAACCTGGATCCTAACGTTTGGGAGGACGAGGAGACGCGCCGTGTTTGTTGTGGCGACCTGCATGAGAGTTCTTCCCGCTGTGCCGCGTGTGACATAATCCTCAGTGGGCTATCAAAAATGGTTCCGGGGCCTCTGCCGTTGCACGCTACATACCTATATTCCCCTATATCTCACCGTAGCCCGCAGCTCATATGCGAAGACGCCTCCGGAAAGTCCCGCGCCCTGGAATTCTTCGTGGAAGAGGGTGCGTTTTGAGTCTCCCTTAGGGGTGGCCGACCATGGCCAGCAAAGGTCGAGGACAGAACATGGCCAGCTAATTGCCTCTTAATATTAGGTGTCCCAAACCCTTGGCCTGCAATTCGAAACGCTCGGCGTATGGAAGCCCGGACGCTCGGCCGGGGTGCTCAAATTGTTTACAGGTGGTTTCTTGACTGTCTTACGGAGCACAAGCTCTGCGGGAATCCATCCCAGAACCTACCGACCCGAGTTCTTGACGTCGGCGACGAGGACCAAGAACCACACCTCTACGAAACCAGGAAAGAGAACGCCGAATACACTGCACTCAGTCACTGCTGGGGCGACGCGGAGCACATTCACTTAACCACCACAAGAGGGACATTGGAGGATCGGAAAAGGTCAATCCCTCTCAAGGCCCTGCCCAAGACATTCTACGACGCTGTGCTGTTGACCAGGGCCCTGGGCATCCGGTATCTCTGGATTGACTCGTTGTGTATCCTGCAAGATGACAAGGACGATTGGGCAAGGGAATCCGCACGTATGGCCCAAGTTTATCAGAATGCGGCTCTCACTATCTCGGCGGATGGTGCTGCAAACAGCTCGGAGGGTTTATTTCTGCCCCATGCCACTAAAGAAGTCCCCTTGCGGCTAAGGCAATCGGCAGACTCGGCGCCAGTCTATGTACGGGAGACCACATTGGCATCAAAAGTGAATGTGCATGCGATTGGCAGCACGAGCGATGAGCCTCTGCGTAGCCGTGGCTGGACTCTCCAAGAGTGGCTGCTTTCGGCTAGGGTTGCGCATTTCACAAAGGGCGAGATGTTATGGGAGTGCGGCAAAACTCAACAGTGCGAATGCCAACTCAAATTTGACTTACTAGAAGAGAGAGAGGATGCTACAGAGTGGGAAGGAAAGGGAGGCTATTTCAAGAATGGCACGCTTGACTGGCCAACAGTGGTTCACGAGTTTTCTGGAAGACAACTTAGTCAAGAGACGGACAAACTCCCAGCCCTCTCTGGTCTGGCAGCGTTCGCCAAGACGGGCGCTGAGAGAGACTATGTTGCTGGGCTGTGGAGATCGGAGCTTCCAGAGGCACTACTGTGGACAGTCGAGCCAGATAAGGGGTCGGAGCCAACACCCTGCACCGAATATCATGCCCCATCTTGGTCATGGGCATCAATTCACGGGCGTGTCCAACTCAACCTTCTAGCTTCTTCCGACGAACCCCGACTCAAATGTAATGTCCTGGACCTTGTCGCCCCTTTGGCGACTAGTAACCCTTTTGGAGCATTGGAAAGGAGTTATATTAAAGTCAAGGGAGCCGTTGGAAAGCTTACTAGGGCCGTGATTACCGAGGAAAGAGACTTTAGTGTAGGTATCGAGGGGGGTGGCGGTGGTCCCGGTGCCGATTGGTACGGATATTTAACTATGGATGTCAAGGCGTCAGTCGCCGAAGTTACGTCCGCAGACGAGGTGCCTGTGCTCATCATCAAGAGGGAAATTTGGACTTCCACTGCTCGTATCTATGGTATAGTACTCAGGAAGATGGTGGGGGTTGAAGAGACTTTTACAAGAGCGGGGCACTTTAAGGTCACATATGAAGGGGATACTAGTTCTAGTACTTGGGAGTCATGGTTTCGGGATACCTTTGACGTCTCTGAACGTACGATCACTATTTTTTAGAAGGCACGCTAGGTATCAGATTGTGGGAACATCCCTTTAGTCAAAGACATCTTGTGTCATCTTCTTTCCCTTACCAACGCCGATGCCACTTCTTGATTCGAAGTTTCCTCCACTATGTCATTTCTCCATAGCGACCCCGCCGCCTAGAGGACTCACGAGGCTTGCACATGTGTTGACGCTCCTAGTCTTCCTGTCCACTGTGATAGTGATAATGACCTTACCTTTGGTAGATTTGCCAGCTTGACTAAAGGTGGTTGTGGGGGTGAGCAGTGTTAAGTGGGCGAGGTATAAAAAAGGAAATTTGGTGTGCCTAGATTCGTCTCATACAACACATAAAACGCTACACTCATAACTCGTCCCTGATCCTCCCGCCGCTCAAAATCTCCTCGCGAGCTTTCATGCGCTCTTCCTTCTGGATCTTCCGCTCGTTTCTCCTCACCGTCCGATGAAGTTTCTCCCACATCAGCCGCGTCCGCTTCCCATCCTCCGTCTCCGTCACCGACAGCGCCTCGACCCTGAACCTGATATCCCGCTTCCCCAGATCACGGTCCGGCTTCGTATGGTCCATAATCCACGCCAGAATCGTGTCATCCTCAGCCTGCGGTTTATATTTCGTGAGATTGCTCAGCGCGCCTGTGAATATCAGCCATCCCATCCCATTCCACGTCAAAACAACCACCCCCAGAGGCAATCCTGAAAAATACTCACGCTCACAGCTACTCCCCTTGCTAACCCAAAGCGGCAGTATCTCATACGCCGCCCCCGCCGGGAACACCACAATCTTGTCCTCCCCCTCACCACCGGAACCACCACCTTCTCCCCTCCCCCCTCGACCGCGGTCGGCCTCGGCTTGACTGTGTTCCACACCTTGTCCCCCTCCTTCTTCGGCTTCTCAAACACCCCAAAGTACCACTGCTTCTTGTATCCGTCCCCTTCCTGTTCCCCAACCCGCTGCTGCTCCTCGATCCAATTCCTCACCGGCTCCGGGACGGCGGTGTACTCCATCACTACGATTTCCCGATCAGTGTCCTTATGGTCTACCCCGTCGAACGAGCCGAGGTAGTCGATCCGCCGCAGGACATCTTCAATGGCTTCCCGCCAGGGGGCGAGGCCGGCGGGCGGGTCGGCGGGGAGGTCGGACAGGCGGTATAATTTGGCGTGGAAGGTCGCCGAGGCGCGGCAGTGCACGTCGAAGCCGAGGGGGTCGGAGGAGTCATCGGGGAAGGAGCGCGACCATCTGAAGGACTTGACGACGCCGCGCTCGTAGATGTCCCAGTTTATAGAGGCGAGGGCGGGGGGGA
>Ga0247760_1000555_pt1 | contig 39839 bp, 54 predicted proteins | sample UWRJL171409R4_FD_179936 | JGI IMG/M metagenome (GOLD analysis project Ga0247760, IMG submission 179936) | Plant litter microbial communities from Arlington Agricultural Research Station in Wisconsin, United States - UWRJ-L171-409R-4 | ecosystem: Environmental > Terrestrial > Plant litter >... | reverse complement strand
TCTCTCCCCCTCTCCCTCCCCCTCTCTCTCTCCTCCATCTCCTCCATAACCTCCCTCAGCGATCTATCATCGGGCTCCTTCACCAAACACTCCGCGTCGTAATCTGCTTCTTCCTTGTCTTTTTCTTTGTCCTTTTCTTTGCATAAGGCGTACACTAGGATGCCGAGGAGGACTGCGACCAGGATGCCCAGGGGGATGCCGATTATTTCGCCGAGGCCGAGGCCCGAGGAGGCGGCGTCGGAGGCGGCGGAGATGCGGGCGCCGGCCCCCCTTGGGAGGAGGAGGTAATGAGGGGGCATTTTCTGTTTGGCTTGGTACCAGGAGCTTGGTGGTGGGTGGATTGATGATGGGGCGGGGTTGAAGATGGAGTCTTGGCGCCGGTGGAAGTCCCAGCGGTGATGAGGTTGAGAATTGAGGGTGGACCTCCGCGCTCGCGCCGACACAGCTCCCAAGAAATAAAACAAGAAATTCCCCACGGATTCTATCTCGACTTTTTACCTCATTCCACAGGAAGGAACGAAAGAACGCCTCGAGGGCTTCATCGGCGTCGATCTTGGTGGCGGTGCGCTGCGAAGGATTGCCAAGACCCAAGACGGCGGCTCTGAAACCCCTTCAGGGGGCGACCGCCGCTACACACCCTGCAGGTTTGCTTCATGCACGGACGCCTGTCGTTATGCGTTGGATCAAATCGATAGGGCTGGAGCCATTTTCTCCGGTGTGTTAGGTGAATTTTGGGGCCGTTCAGGTTGTGGGGTTTCAGGGCTGAATCCCATAGCGATCTCTTGACAGTTCCCGCCACGCCCTGCGCAGGGGAAGCTTTTGCAGGTTGCTATTCTGAGGATGGCAGTTGGCACGATTTGGGGGCTTGGATGCTGTAGTGAGGTCACGGTTGGGATTTGACCGCTTGTTGAGCAAGAGGTATTTGTATTGTAAGGAAACAAAGGCACCTATTAAACTACTTCAATGACGGGCAGAGCATGATTTCTCGCCTTGCAACTCGCACTGCGGTCCGGCCAGTTTTCAGGTAATACACCGCCCTTCATATGCTGATGGTTACGGCCAGGTGGAACCACGAGACGTAGGTCATAAAGATCACAGTTATCCCCGTTAGGGACCATGTTGACATAAAAATTAAAAGCCACGCATGTGTCCGTTGATCTAGTGGGCGAGTGAGTGGCCCGACGCTATGCATTATCCCCCAATGTTTGGCGCCTGTCCAGCACCCAATCTGATATGTCTTCCCATTCTTGGTAGTGTGGATCTCGTAATCGGTGATGTTGCAGAGGGGAGGTCCAAGGGGGCGCAGGGTTGGATAAGTGGCGGGACTATTGGTAGTGGTGGTGCTGGTCAGTCCCGAACACGGTCCCGTCCGTCTGCGTGCCCATGGAGTACAGGTTGGCATGCCTGATGATGGTGTGGGGCAGGTTGCTGGCGTCGCTGTCGTCGTCCGTGACGTAGTAGTCGGCCATGTTGGCCACCCACGCCGTGACAGAGAAGGCCGTGTTCCGGAACACGAGCTCCGGGACCGTCGGCAGCGCGAGCGAGGCGGCCGTGAGCAGCAGCGAGAACTGCTGGGAGGGCGACAGGTGCGCATCTGCCAAGGGGCTGTCGTGTGTCTCCAGCGCGATGTCGAGGATGGTGCAGTTGTTTGCGGCCGCCGAGTCGTCGCCCGTGTATGCGACCATGACATCCCAGTCCGAGCTCGGCAGGGTCGGCCCGCGCTGGTCGCCGAAGGATATGGCGGTGAAGATATCGAAGCTTGTGTACGAGTTGGCGGTCTGGCCGGCGGGCAAGGTGTACGGGATCGGGAGCGTCCGGAAAGGATCCTGCCTCTCTTGCAGCTGGATCAGCAGGCTCTCGGATACCGACGAGGCTAAGGTGACGGTGTTCGCACAGGACAAGCGCAGCATGTAGTGGCGCTGCGAGTCGGCGTTGATGACGGGGAAGCTGCGGCTGAACGGGTTCTGCAGGGTGCAGGAGAAGGTCGGGCTACTCTGGGAGTGAGGGATGCTGGTGGTGCTCAGCGGGATCGGCCGCTCTGCTACCTTTTTCATGCGGATGTAGGGCTCGTCGCCCACCGTCGAGACGTTGTGGGCTTCGACGATCAGGAAATACACCACTGCGCTTTTACTTCTAACACCATCACAGGGGTATTCATCGTAGCCATTGCTTCAGACAGTTACATCGCGCGAAAAAGGTAGCAAGTCAGGGGATCAAGCCCGAAGACTGGCTTTGGCCTATGCTCCCTGGTGGCATAATCACGGCTGCAGGGCTGTTCTGGTACGGGTGGGCAGCACAACGACGCGCTCCTCCTGTTGTTCCCCTCATAGGGATGGGCTTTTTCGGCTTTGGGATGATTGCCATCTTCCAGGCCAGCACGACGTACCTGGTGAAGGCGTTTCCCGTGCATTCTACCTCAGTCTTGGCTGGTAGCAATATTCTGCGCGGTATCTGTAGCGCTCTGCTACCGCTCGGCGGTCAGCGCTTGTATGCTCACCTGGGACTTGGTTGGAGAAACAGCCTTCTGACGTTTATTGCGCTGGGATTGTCACCCATCCCGATCATTCTCCTTTGCTATGGTGCGAGGTTAAGGCAACGGACGAAAGCCGCTTGAGTCAAAACGGATATCATGCCTTGGTCAGGCTACTAGCTGAATACTGCGATGAGTTTAAACGATCTTCCAGTCAAGGTAGGTGTGAGAGAACCAATCCGGGAGCATTGAAGACAAGAGTACATATGGAAAGAACTGTCCGAATATTTCGTAGGGGAACTCAAACCGCTTCTGCCCGGCGCTCAGAACCATCGTCGCTGCTGGCATGCGTCTGCTGAGAACAGACGAAAGCCATGGGAGCAACAAGGCCAAAGCAACAAGGTTCACAAGCGCCTTGAAGTTGATAACCAGAGAGGCCCCAGCGATGCTCCAAGAGAAGCGTTTGGAGGCGTACTGGACAATGAGCTGGAGCGCTTGCCTCCCCACGCTGGCCATAAGAAATGAACCCAAGACACACAGTACGTCGATTCGCATGAGACTGCCGTGCCGGAGGGACTCCCATTGTTTCTTCCACCATCGGACATGCCTCCAGCTACGGTCTGTACTCTCCAGTGACTTTAACGCGCTCACAGCCATCTTTCGGCCGTGCTCGTCTACCAGAACTCGGGTGGTGGTCTGGCCGGGCATCGTCTCGAGGATGGAGGCTGCGGCCATGAAAGCCCCAACCTGAGGACCGCCGCCCATGGTTTGGAAAAGAGGTGCCAACCAGATAGCACGAGTCGGAAGGATGGCGTGCCACCAGCAGATGAGACGGACAGCCAGCTCCTCGAGGATGAGACCGGCCAGACTCAGCAGTAATATTGGCTTGCGGCCGATATGATCGGCAGCATAGCCATATGGCAGCGCAAGGGCAATGCCGGGGATCTGGTCAAAGGTGTCTTTCCATCCGGTGAGTAAGACGAGGTCACCTTGCACGAGCGGAGACTTGCAAAGGGCCCGGTTCCAAGTTCAAGTCTTCGCATATGAGTGACTCGAGGATCTCGAGTTGCGGGGCGTATGATAACAGAGCTCCAAAATCAGCAGCGACAATAGATATGCAGATGAGAACGAAGATCCGGCGCCGGGCCTTGCTCGGTGTGGTGGCGGGCTTTGGTGGGGCTTGCCTCGGCCTCGGCTGATCCGGCAGAAGGGGTGTTCTTTCAGAAAGGGGCCCTTCGGGGTCCCACCCGGCTGGGCGTACGGTTGGTCCATCGCAGACCTCGCCGTTGCGCTCTGTATGGATAGATGTGGCAAACACGGAACTTCCTGTACCCGTTGTGTAGAAGTTGAGCAGGAGTCCCGGGGAGGCTTGACGCGTATGCAACAGGTCACCACGTGGCACTAACGTTATTCTTCCCGAGACTGGAACCTTGTGCATACCGGCCCCGGCAAAGCCGTCAAGCCCTGACATCCGTATTGGGCTTTGAGCAACGATATATCCCCGGCTGCCCCCTGGGCATCTGGGATCTGATGCTCTTGTAGTACGTCACTGCGGCCATCTAGGCATCGATATGTACACCCAGGTCCTGGGCCGGGGAATGATTGCCGGGGCGATGACGGTGCAAGAAGCGTGGAGAGAATCGTCGATCAAACCCCTCGCTCTGGGCTAAAGGGGGCGTTTCGGTTGATCGGTGGTACGGCTGGGGTGCTGGGGTCCAGTGCCGCCCTTGGTCATTGGAAGTTCTTGAGAGAGGCCTGATTGTGCCTTCCATGTCAGCGAGAAGTTCTGGAAGAAGTTAGAGAGGTCTTTACCACAGCCGTTGGGCGCAATCCCATCTTAAGCTAGTGCGGTCGAGACAACCTAGTAGAGCATCCCATTTCTAACATCCCCAGACAAGGGCGGCAATAAATAGCGGATCGCGAAGGACCACTAGGTGGCAGTATTGATAGCTTTCTAGATTTTGAAGGTCGCGGTAGCAGCTTGAGCGGCGCCGAAGAAGACGCTGGAAGCGGCGTGCGGATGACACTCCGCTGCAGGTTGATGAGGCAAATAAGCGGTCGTCGCAGATGCACACCGACAACGATGGAGCCGGGTGGGCGCCGAAAAGGAAGGCGCGTGTCTCTTGGTGGGTCGTGTTTCGGCTTTTTCGGGACTGTCCAAGACATTCAAGCCCACAACAGTTGAATGCGAGACAAACTAAGCAATCCTAGGGACAATGTCGAGTTTCGCCAACATTGTACGTGGGACGTACACAAAATGGGTAGGTAGGTAGGTAGCTGCTGCCATGAAGATGTCTCTTTCCCTAACGCCATTGAAGAATACCCAGCCGATTGTCATCTGACACGCGTGTCCTCCTCGGGATCTATGCTTTGTGGCTCGACCTATTTGCATAGGGAAGGAAAATGAATTGTTCGTGCCTTGGTTCCCACTTCCTGCCTCTTCTCTGATGTTCGATATCTACTCGCGCGCCTTTGTTCATCTGTATTTTCGCCCGCCTGTGGGAGGGGATGCACCATAGCCGGCAGCAAGCTTTGTGGCAGCTTCTGATGGGATATCATTCGACGTGAAAGAACTCGCCGATATTTCATCCTACCTTAGCCGTTACGCCTCAGAAACAGCCTGGCAGAGCCCTCTGCGCTTGTGTTGGAAACTAGTCATGATTTCTCAAGCAGTTACGCAGTTCTTCGCTCTCCAAAGCTCTAACCCAAACTTCATCCCATCTTCTCCTGGCTTATCGCAACCATCGCCCCTTCGTGCCTGACCCCTCGCTGCAAAAATCCCAAACTTTTCCACACATCTCCATCACCACTTGTTCTTTTCACAGCATCAAGCCTTGCGACGACAAGTTCTCGCCCCCAATTACGTACTATGGGCACCTCACTTCATGCCACAATGCACTCACTTACCCAATATAGCCACTGCTCCTTTCACTAATTCCACCGCGCTGTCTGCATCGCATCGGTTCCCTTCTCTCTCTTTTGCCAGTTTTCTGTCCATCGCCTTCCTATCCCCCCCTGCCTTACACAACGTTCAAAACCAACTTGAGCAAGTCTTTCTATTTCGCCCTTGAACGCTGCATCTTCTCACAACTCCACAACTTCGCACTTGGCCTCTTCACTACCTCACGTTTGGTCACTGGCACTTCATTACAGAACCTGCCTTCTTTTGTCCACCCTCTTACCCATCAATATCCAGTCTTGGCCCCATTGTTCAACAACTCACCTCTGTCAAAACCCGAGATTGTAAGTTCATTTCTTTTGTCCTCTCCTTTCCCACCCGTCAACTCTTTTCCTCTCCAGCCCAACTTGCTTCATTTTCCCTTCAAAACGAACGTCACTCGCAATACCTGCTCTTGATCTCTTCTTTTACAAACGCGTGTGACAAACAAGAAATTGCGGGGGTATTTCTCCCAACCTCTGTTCCACCTCCGCCCCTCCGCAGCGAACCTTTCCCAGGCACATACACCGATAACAATCGGTCCCATCTCTTTAGCTCATGCGTCTGAAGACTTGGCTCAGGTACCAAGAGATTCAGCTCAGGCACCAGGAAATTCAGCGTGCGCGTTGAGAGATTTTGCTCAAGTGCTGAGACCACTGCTTCCAGCTGCTCTGTTCGCCCCCCCACATCTCAAGATCCACTCTTCAACTCCTCGAGATACCACTGCTTAATTTTTCAAGAGTATACTCACTGGATTTTCAAGATACACTCCTCAAATTCCCAAGACGTACTCCTTTTCGTCCCATCTTCAGAGACTTTTGTGGCAAACGAGAGGTAATTTCTTCCGACACCTTCCCTTCCACTTCTCGAATTTTCCTCCATCAGTTGACCCTTCCTTCTCCGCTGATATCCATCCATCGTCCGATCTTTCAAAACCCCACGTGAGAAAAATCACGTATTTCTTTCTTTCGACCACTCTGCTTCTGCTTTCCAATTCTTTCCTTCTACAACCAACGTTGTTTCCAGCTCATCTTCTAACAATCAACCCACTCAAACCTAGACCCACACATCAATAATGGCAGACTACGCCGAGAACGTTGTACCGGAGCACTCCGGCTCGGAGGATGGCAACAATGCGAACAACGCCAACAATGGCCGCAGCGGCCCCGGCTTGTTTTCCCTCCACGAGTACAACTTCACTTTCCCTTTGAGCGGCATCGAGATCGGCGGCCATCCGAGGGCCTACGGATCACGCCAAAGCGCCACAGTAGACCACATGCCCAATTCTGAGAGGTTCACGCCCATTCAAGCCGTGCCCAAGGTTGAGAAGACGGAGGATGACATCCCTATCAACAACATTCCGCCCCGCCCTGCTGAGGCTGCAGTCGCTCCAGGTGGTGAACCTGCGGCTGCTCTAGGCGCTGAACCCGTTGGCAAGCCAGGTGCTGTAGCTGAGCCGGCCCGGGTCGTACTGGACGACGACATCGAAATTGTCAGCCCCATCGAGGTCCTCGATAGCCATGGCGACCTAATTTTCGCCGCCGGCAAGGGCGCGCAGAGGTGCGAGTTCAGAGTCTGTTCTCGCACAGTGTTCCGGGCCTCGCCGTACCTCAAGGAACTGTACTACCGCGAGGATGTCGACGCCCCTCGCCGAAGCAGGAGCCGCGAGAGTCCTAGCCGCCAGTCCCCTGGCCACCGGCTGCGGCAGGACTTGAAAGACCTGAGGAGAATTGAGCTCGATAGAATTGACGTCAAGGCCTTCCACTTGGTGTTGCTCATCATTCACGGAGAATTTCAAAAGGCTTTGGACAAGCTCAAGGGTCAGGCGCTTTTCAGCGAAGTTGTGGTAGTCGCCCATCATTACGACATGGTCAACATCCTTGCCCCTGTTGCTACCAAGTGGCTGAAGAAGGTCTACAACGAAGACCACATCCGCCACGACAAGCTCGCTCGTCAGCTCTGGATTACTCACATGCTGGGGCACTTAAGATGCGTAAAGCAGACGACCTCAAGGATGATATGCACTGCTCGTCTGAACTCGAAGGACGAGCTCGTCGGAAGAGGAGCCTCCGACAACGAGCCGTACGTGATGCACCAAACCCTCATGGCGCTCAACATCATGGGTAAGTCATACTCATCACCCCTCCCCTCCCATCCATGAATCTGCTAACCACCTCCCTTGCAGACTCCATCAAATTCGCCCGTCATACCGTGATGGAAAAGCTCGTCTCCTTTGTCCACAACACTATTGAGAACCTCACCTGCTCACCGGAGCCTAGCGAACTCCGCCCCCATATTAGATACGTCTGCAGCGCCTCTGTCGGCGGAGAGCTAGAGCAAGCTAGGTGCGACTCCATGATGCTCGGCGCCTTTACGCGCGCGCTCCGCGGTGAAAAGTGGGAGAACATCGATATGCGCCTCTCGCCTGAACGTGTCTATCGGAAGATCCAGAATGCTGCCGAGAAGACTGCCGAGCTCTACCAGCACCAGCGGAATAACTCTCATGCCCAGTGCTCGCCATTTGGACAGCCTTTGGTGTCGCTGGAGGATATAGTGAGGGTGGAGATTGAGAAGATTCCCTGGGACGTGGCGCACTTCACGGAGCGCGCGATGGTGATGAGCTTCAAATTGAAGGACGAGACGGAGTGATTGGGGCTTTTTTTTTGGCGACGGGGGTTGGCTGGAGGGTTATTTGTATGTGAAAGATGGCATCGTGATGGGTTCTATACCGGTGTGCTTTGAGCGCTGATATCTTTTCGTTTTCCTTTTTTCGTTGTTGTAGATTAGACAGCGTCTCATCTTTGAGCAATTTGCGCAGCACTATTTGCCAGCTGTCTATCTCCATGTGTGACTTTGGCAATTTGTGAATCATTCGAAGAGGGCTTACTGCATCCTCAGGCTTGCTAACTCGTAATTTCAGCACTAGGTGACATCACTAGCAGACCATGCCGTATTCCCACGGCTCGGGGCTCCGAGTCCTCCCAGCCATCGAAGCGACGCCTTGGAACCTGAAGATGCCATCGTGGCAGCAACCAGCCACCAATGCGAGACCTTGCCATCAACACAGACTCTGATGACGAACCAACATTGTGTTCTCGCCGTCCGACCCCTTTGCTTCTTCTCGAAGAGCCTCGTGACGGTTCCCCGCGGCCCGAGATGCAAAGTCCACGAAGCAGAATGCCTTTCCTCTGCGTATTCCAACTTCTAGCTCTGAGCCCGCTTGGGAATGCGGCGCTGAGTAACTTTGGCCTCACATTCGAGGAAATTCGGGATGTCACGGACTCTTGATCCCAGCCCTAAGGCTCGGACAGCTTGGGAGTGAAGTACTACCAGACTTCGCGGCCTATCCGCTCAGGTATCGCGATACCGCCCTGACGAAATTGTTAGCGTTATGATAAGACTTAGTTTCGTCAGCCCTCCGCGCCGCACTAGTATGGGGGTTTCCTGATGGTCTCGCGGTTTTCTACAGGCTGGACGGATGTCCGGGGCACATCCTTGGTGATGCATCTGATAGCCATCGTGAAGCACGAGCTTTGGGAGCTTTGGGGCCCCAATCCCAGCAAGGAAATGGGCTGCCCCTCCAACTCAGCGCGGACGAAGTCCTACGTCTCTTATCCCTGTCTCCGGTGTTTCTAAGTAAATGTGGCGCCTCGGGTTTCCCCTTTTCTCGGCATGCGAATCCCGGAGGGGATGTTTACTGTTAACCAAATAACGGCACCAGCCCTCAGTCTCAACGATTCCAGGTCGTCCTTCTAGCCGTCTTCCTCCTAATATCGCGACATACTAACGCTGAACGGAGCCGTTATTTCTTTTGAGGGCCACGAGACAGCAAGACGACCGCTAAAAGGGGTGTGAAACATGCATGAAGGAAACACGATGCGGCCCTTATCTCCCACATTTTTGGCACTTACAACATGAGCGGATTCCTTCATGCATCCATGACAGGAATGGCGTCGTCGGGTGAACCTTCTGCAAGGAACTCGCCCAGTGGCGCTTGTCCTGAAAGCCTCTCGTCCACAATCTTGCGAACCAGCAGAGTCACCAAGGGTTTCACTCTCGTCATTTTGGCTGCACAGATCTCTTTATCCAGATTATAAGCTCTGTACTCCGTCGTAGAACAAAGCTCAGTAAAGAACTCGCCAATAGAACCGCACAAAGGTGGGCGCCATCAACCCCCAAGTTCTTGACAAGGTCAAGTTGCAGGGCGGGCGGCAGTCTGACATGGTGGCTCTTGTTTGAGTTCCGTGACATCCTGCGCATCAGTTGCTTTGTATCCTATCTCCACGTTCGCCAAACCCTTCCATAGTGACTTTGTGCTTATCTCAGACACTGTATTGGGCTTGTGTCCAATTTCACTCCAGATGACGGTGCTGATGACAAGCAATCGTCCGATCATGGCCTCCTTTGCATTTCTGTTTGCAGCCGTTTTCAGGTGTCAGTTTCCAGTCTGCGTCCCTTCTGCCACGCTCCTTCTCACAAAAATCAGACCTTCTTCTCAACTTGGAAGGTTCGCCCGCTTCGAAATAGGGCTTCCTAAGCCGTCACACAAGCTTTCGGCATCGGCAAGCCCTCCAGACACCCACGTTCCCCGCAGCCCGCTTTCTCTTCTTTGCGCTACTCTTATTTCTACCAACCCCATCCTTCAGAACGAGCCCTTTCCCCGATCTCGACCGCGTCGCTGCGAAGGCCGGGTTGCGCTGCTTCGAAGCGCAAGACCGCCCGCAAGATGGCGTGGCGCTTCCTCTCCAAGCACCCCGAAGAAAAGGCCCCGAAGCGTGCCCCCAGCCCAGAGGTGCCCGCTCCGCGATGGCTGGCTCCGCCCACAGAAACAGGGCCGAAGGCGCGGTTCCTGGATTGCCCCGACTTCCCCGCTGACAAGCCGCTGGGCTTCCCCCATCTCATCGACACATGGAACTTTAGCAGCGAGACGGATCTGCGCAGCTTCCGCTTGTGTGACGCCGTTATCACTATGTTCTACAAGTTCAACCGCAGTCTCTGCCTCCGCTTCTGCGACCCGGCCATTCACCACCTCACCTTCACCGTCACCGACAAGCGTGTGCACGACTCGGGCGTCCGGACCTGGTCGTTTGACAAGGCCGAGGATACCGTTAGAGTGAGTCTTTCTTGTGCACTACACCCCAGTCTCGCACCTGCGTGCTGACAATTCGCCCCCTCCAGGTCGAGTTCATCCCGGTGCGCTATCGCACCATCGGATACGCAGCCGACCTGTTGTGGACGAACGAGTGGATCCCGACGGACGTCAAGAATGTGGACGACCCTGATTACCGCCTTCTCGAAAACGATGATATGGAGCTTTACGGGTCGTACATCGGCAGGCGGCTGATGCTGGCGCAGCTGTGCTTCCCGACCGCATACTTCGAATACAACATCACAGTTAATGGCGGTCATGTCCACCAAGACTGGCCGGGTGAGGACCGCGGCTCGATTTGGCGCACCGCGGCGTTGGGCTTGAGCTTCCCTCCAGAAAAGGCCAAGGCAAAACTCGGCGCAGCGCGCGATTATGCTGCCGCTAGGGACCCGTACATGACTGTCGTCAATGCTCCTTCATTCAACGGGTTCAATAATCAGGGCTACAAGCTCCGGTAAGACACGCGGCGCTGAAGAGCAATGGGAAAAGATGGACAGGAGCGTGTTTGTGCGGAAATTATTCTTAGCGAAGCGATTGGCAGGTCGGCATCAGCGTGGATCAGCATCATCAGCCAGAATTTTCATGAAATACAACGATCTGGGTCAGATGGAACTTCAAACATGACCATACACAAGCAGGGCCGAGTTCGATGCCAGCATTGCGAGGGATATCACGCAGGGACAAAGAGCAAAGCATTATTGACAAGCAGACAAGGAGTATCCTCCATGGTTTATTTATTTTTACGTCTGAGTCTTGACAAGAACTTCGAAGGCAATGATACGTGTGCGCCAACCCTGTCCCCAGTCCAAAAATGTGTTATGTACATAAAAAGGTTAAAAGCAACCACCAGGGTCCGAATCCCTTTTCACTCTATCTATCCAAGATGTTCCGGTGTCAAACCGACCTCAGTGCCCTCATCGCCAGGGAAGGGTCACCGTGCAGCAAGCGATTGCTCAAGCTCCTACATCTCCCTACGACCGACGGCTAGCCCTAGCCCGGCGAACCTTGCGGGCCCGGCGCAGCCCCCGTCGTCCGAGGACCTCAGCACCAGCCTCAGGAGGAGGGGGAGCGAGAGCACCGTTGTCCTTACCCTTTCCCTTGGCCTCAGCGTCGGCGTCGGCGGGAGGAGGAGGGGCGAGAGCACCGTTATCTTTTCCCTTTCCCTTGGCTTCGGCGTCAGCGGGGGGAGGGGGAGCAAGAGCGTCGTTATCCTTTCCCTTTCCCTTAGCCTCGGCGTCGTTCTTGCCCTTGCCCTTAGCCTCGGCGTCGTTCTTGCCCTTGCCCTTAGCCTCGGCATCGTCCTTGCCCTTGCCCTTGCCGCCAAGTCCGAGGAGCTCGAGAAGAGCCTCAAGATCGGCGTTGTTCAGGTCATCGTTTCCCTTGCCCTTGCCCTGGCCACCGAGGAGGTTGATGAGATCTTGCTCGTTGAGGTTGTTCAGATCGTCGTTACCCTTGCCCTTGCCCTGTCCGCCGAGCAAAAGGTTGAGGAGGTCTTGTTCGTTGAGGTTGTCGTTACCCTTGCCCTTTCCATTCACGCCGTTCAGGTTTCCGCCCAGAATGGCGAGGAGAGCGTTGGGGTCCAGGCCGTTGGCGTTACCTCCGCCCAGAAGCGCGAGCAGAGTCTGGACGTCAATCCCGTTAGCTCCGTTGCCGCCCAAGAGAAGGTTCAGGTTGTTGAGATCGAGATTGTTTGCACCCTGGCCATTTCCGTTCAAGTTGCCTCCCAGAAGAGCGAGGAGAGTATTGAGATCAAGTCCGTTGACGGCGTTGCCGCCCAAGAGAGCGAGGAGAGTGTTAGGGTCAATTCCGTTGATGCCGTTTCCGAGCAAGAGGGCGAGCAGATCCTGAGCTTGGTTGCCTTTGCCCCTGCCCTTGTCATCCTTGCCCTTGCCCTTGCCATCACCCTTGCCCTTGCCCTTGCCCTTGCCGACCTCAGTCTCGTTGAGGAGCGGCGGCGCGGTCTCGTTGATAAGCAGGAGGTTCTCGTCCAGAATAGGCGGTGGGGGTGCGGCCTCTGCCACGCCCGACTCGACGGCCCCCTCGACCACATCCACCACAGCAGACGGCTCAGCGGACACCTCGGCGGACGGCTCAGTGAGAACCTCATCGGTGACGCTGAAGGATTGAACCGCATCGGGGGCGGACTGAACCACATCGGGGGCATTCCTGGCGCGGATATCGCGGGCGAAGGTAGGAGTGATGTTGCTGAAAAGCAGGGTGGCCACAACGGCCTGCCGCCAAGAGAAAGTGGACGACATCGCGGATATCTTGGGAGTTTGTTTGTTTTGTGGTTGTTGCGAGGGAATGTAAGAAGTGAAAAAAGTCGAAGCGATGAACCAGCAACACAAGAAAACAGGTCTACTCAATAGACGGCCGAATGAAAGGAATGAACCGAGAAAGGAAGGAATGTCCTGATGAAGAAAGACGGGAAGAGAGAGAACGAGGCGGCTCGAAGACATTTATACGATGAGAGTTGATGATGCGGGATGGGGTGGCAGGCCATGGGTTCGATCGATATGCCGGACGGTTCGTCACCATCAGGCCCATGCCCCTGCCATCCCGACTGGGGACGTAAGGTTAATTCGCAAGCCTATCCGTACCTGTAGTCCATGTGGCACTGCCACGATGTTGTCAGGCCTGTTCCTAGCACCGAGACACCACGAGAAACAGAGGCGAGACAGGGCGACGGTGGCCAACGACGATAATAGCAACACGACGATGCTTAGCAACAGCGATCAAAGATCGCCTGCACAGACGATCGGGGGAGACGCGCCTCCAAGGGAAGAACCACGACGCTCAAATGAAGAAAGTGCGATGGAGATGCTCCGCATCAAGCGCACCTATCAGAAACAGAGTGGAGCCCAAAGGAGAACGCAACGGGCCTCTTCCACAGAGGTTGAGTTTGGGCGGGTGAAACCGTTGGACGTCGATCAGATGTTTCTGAACCTGGTCTCCGCATTGCGTTGTGGTGGAAATTCTGGGTCGGCTGAGGCTCCGGATTGGTGGTCTTCCCCGCTTTTTTCCAGAGCAGGGCGATCTGAAGATCCCTGCCAACATCAGCTGGAGGCCCCGGTCTGTTGTGCTTCGTCAGGGTTGGCAGTCGCGCGACAGGGCCAGGCGGTTTCAGCACAGACGATTGGCGCCAACCAAAACCCTAAAGTTCGGGAATGGAGGGTCGAACGTCAACAGAAGAACATCTCGATTCCCGCAAGAGGCACCAGATCGGTGCAAGGCGATCGCGGCGGACCATTCCGGCTGCAGGCCTGCAGGCGATGCATCGCATCCTAGGCGAACTACCGGCGTCAGTGCAACCTGCTCATGTCCGCGGGTCCTCGCAAAGGTCCAGGCCTGTGCAACGGGCTTGCACCATTGCATCCCTCAGGCTCGGCATGTATCAGCATCTGGCTCGGAGCTTTCCTTCTGCACTTGCTCCTTAAAATGTGGAGTTGGAAAATCCCCGAGTCGAATTAAGCTTGTTATCTCGCCAGTGGCTGGTATCCACGGTTGTCGGATGAGACTCGTTCCGATGGGCAAACACGCGCCAAGTGCCCCCGACGATGGTAATGTTTTCCTCTGTCGCCTATCAACGCAAGCCTCCCTGACTTCAGCGTCTGGATGTTTATACCAAGTCTTATTTGCAACAGCACACAGACCGGTGCATCAGCGGGGTGCTGCTATGTTTAGACGTCGACCTGGCCGTGAATCCTCTCTTCAGCGGAGGCGGAGCACGAGTTCCATAGGCAAAACAGGATCTGATCGCCGAAGAAATTTTCCTATTTTTCAGACCAAAACAGCTTCTAGATATTCAACAGACGAGGCGTGGGTCAAAACAACCCCTCTTCCCCTGTACTGTACAGTCAAGAAGGGGGTTCCAGAAACCTCCGACTCCCCGCCTACGGAGGATATTGATCACAATCGGGAGCCCCTTAGGCTTGGCTGGTGCAACATGGCACTACGCCTGGCCGAGTATGGCGCGTCGCTCTCCAAATCCTGCAATCTAAGTGCAAGAACTCGAGAGAATGATATTTTAGACCCGGGTCGCGGTCAGTCCGGCCTCAAGACAGTGGCGGCTCGGCAGCTTTACCGAGCGGCAGGAAGATGGCCGCAGGGAGGCTAGCGAAATAGATGGCCAAAGGCTCCATCCTGACAAAAATCAACCAGGGCCCGATGGCTGGTGGTCGACTTTGGGACGAAGGGCATATCATCTGGTCATCCCATGTTTCCACCGCAGACATGAAGGTTGGGGTGTGCCCAGGTGTTCGTTATGCATTGTGCCCAGATTACCCGTCCATAAGGCGTGGCCGTGACGCGTAATCAGGGGGTACTGTGCGTCGTCATGATTCTCAAACAGCACCCGCAGCCCGCAGCCTTTCACTTCAGAAGTCCACTTCCCCTGGATGCCAAATACTTCGTAACATAATGCATCAGCCATGAACACATCTTGAATTAAGCTAAACTTCACCTCCGATTAGAAGGCGTGCTTCCAGATTTAAAAGGCGTGCCGGTGTCACAAACTGTGCTCTCCGGGCAAGTTGTGTGTCGTTGAATCACAGATCAACCACATATTTCCATCTCGTCTTTGCCCATTTTAGGGAGGCATTCGACGTCACGCAAGGTTAGCCCTCCGGCCGAGAAAATCCAGATATTTATTAACCGCCTCTTACGATGTAAAACAGCCCGACGTTCGTCATGACCAAAAGCAAGCTAGACGAACGCTGGGCCGGAACGGAGAAGGCTGCTAGTGTAGCTCCGATGAGATTGAAGATAGACAATCGGCATTGTCAAGGCCTTCATACAAACACATCTGAGCATCACTGCCATTTATCATCTCAATTCTCGTCTTCACATCTGGCTCAACTACCACTGAGGGAGCTCAACTCTTTAGTTTTGCTTTACCGAGTGATGTGTCTCCATCACGGCTCTCGCCACCCCGATCCCCTGACCAGCGCTGCATTCTCTGCCGTCACGGTTTGCTGTCGCAACTTACCCCCGTTGCTGTCTCACATTAAAGTTCCACAAGAACCCCCTTTCTCTCATTTCTCTGCCAGCAACTATCACAAACTCGAGGGAATCATTGCCATGACTTGCCTCACGGCCACGTTCAAACTCCTTGTACGAAAGACTGTGAAGCCTCCATGTCATCAGCCAGGTTCCGGGTGGGTCGTTGTCAAGCTGGGTCTTACTGCAACCGATACTAGTAATGGCAGAGGGTCTTCCTGCCTTAACTACCTACCAGCGTGACCTACCTCAGAGCACCTCATCAGAATCACCAAGCCATAGGTGTTATTCTGGTATACGTCTTGATGTTAGCTCAGTGTCGTGTGTGTTCATTCTTACCTGTCATTACAATCCTTGATTCACAAGCCCGGTGTAATTGGTTCGAGGTTTGTATTCGGCAGAGAAGCCTGCTATGTTTGGTCTCGATGAGAGAAACAACAACAAAATACGACCAACGCATCTGTAATGTAATTCGGTAATGGGTTTGAAGCTTTTGCTAGAGCTGAGTCGGTCTCGTCGCCAATACTGCTGGGGGCTGAGATGACCTCAAAATCATGGCTTCGCGCGTTGACAAACACGAAGGCATCTCCATGAAATGTTAACACTTTCACGGTGTAAACTGCAAATAATACCAAAAGTATACCTGTGGGAGAGTCACGACAATCTGGTCCTCTCGCCAAGACAAGATGAGAGTTCATGCATCTCCTCGATCGAGTTACACGGGGAGTAAGCTCGCGTTGGACGACGACACCACCCGCAGCTCATTCTTGGCGGCCGCGGCACCTGACTTGATCGCTCGCTCGGTGACTGCTCGGTGAGACCAGCGACGGGGACACAAGCACCAGCTCGGAAAACCGGATCTGATAGCTTGTCAACGAAAGACGTAAGACTACCAGAAAGGTCAATGCGACCACCCGCACTGAGCGCGCATCTTCAGTGATGATGGATGCATCGTGCATCGCGGGGTCGGGGCAGAACCCTCTGGCCGCCAGCTCACCGTACCCCAGACGCCGCGATCCAATGGAGGACGGACGGCCCCCACCCACGAGCTGCCCGCCCGAGCGAGCCCAAAGGAGGGGTCAGAGGCATCAGAGGGGAGGCCGAGCTCGCAGAGGCTGCTTGCCAGGCGTGCCAGGCCAGGCCCGGGAATTGAGTGAAGATCTGACAGAGATAAGCTCATCTCTTAATTAAATTGAGAGCCTCATCAAAATGCAGTGCACTCTCTCCAAATTTCAGCTTCGCATCCCCTACTATCCACAATACCCTCAAATGTCCTCTCGTTACCTCGCGAACCCATCGAAGCGGGGAGGTGCCACGGCCAGGCCCTCCTTTGGCGCTCATGCGTCGATTTGAGCAAGTTTCCCGCCTCCCCCCGCGAAAACGCCCTGCAAAATCGGCGCGCCAAGACCTCCGGCACGCCGCCGGATCGGGTGTCGTCTCTTGGCTTGTGCGACGTGATTGGCCAGACACACCGGTCGCACCCCAGATGGTGGGCGAACGCACAAAGAGTTCCAGGAACGTAAGCATCTCGACTGACAACCTCGTGCCTCCTCCCACAGGCACGGGAGAAACTTGCTCAATTGAAGCCAATGGTCTACGGCGTACGGGGATGGTGATTGGTGCCAGCCAGCTGGTGCTGCGAGGCTAGTGCACCTCGTTTCCCGACAACCCTCTCCCGTCACCGTCGCTGTCACCACGGGCGGTTGGGAGATGGCTGCACTATATGGATCCAGGGAGCTGGGACGGAGCTGAGCTGAGCTCTGAATGTGAATATAAATAAGCTCCCGAGACATCCACCCCACCAAGAGCTGTCTTCCCGTCCCGCGATCATCCCAAACTTACACCCACCATCCCGTCCCGACATCCCAGACCCGTGATAAACCCTCCTCGTCTATCATCCCAAAACACCGATCACGCCGAACCACGAAGCCATGGCCGTCGCTGCTTTCCTCCTCCTCGCCGTCGTGCAGCTCGCGACTGCCCATTTCGGGCTCGAGTACCCCGAATGGCGATCGAACACCCTCGGCTCGGGCCACAACTACTCCCAGTGGACCTATCCTTGTACGTTGCGGCCCCCTCTTCCCCGTCGAGCAGCTGCTAACCCTTTCCCTTCAGGCGCCGGTGTCCCAGGAGACATTCAGGGCGGCAACCGAACCGACTGGCCCCTGACGGGCGGCAGCGTCGTTCTCGACCTCCACCACCCCTGGACATACCTCTTCATCAACCTCGGTCTCGGCGCCAACGTCACCAACTTCAACTACACACTCACACCCCAGTTCCTCAACGCAACAGGGAACGGCACCCTCTGCCTGCCCACACTGGCGCTTCCCACGGACCTGAAGGTGGTTGACGGCACCCAGGCGAGCATCCAGGTCGTCACAGTGGGCGACTCGGGCTCCAGTTTGTACAACGTAAGTTTTGCTGATAAGCCTTGACCTTTCGTGGCCTGCCGATGAATGCTGACATTGAGAAACAGTGCGCCGATATCACCTTCAAGACCGACGCTAAGCCCCTGGCCGGCGATGCATGCAAGAGCGTTGGGGTAACATCTGCGCCGATCAAGGAGCAGAAGGCGAGCGCTGGCGCGGTCGCAGGCATGAACCCCGTGGTCCTATCCTCGGTCGTTGGCTTGGCCCTTCTCTTCGTATGTGGTATGAGCCTATGAGCGGCGGATCCGGAGGAGTAATATTGTAGATGTATTCGTTGTAAATATTGAGCCAGTTGGCTCCAGCGTGGGACATACTGGCAGGTATGGGAGTTGGGATGTCACGACGCCAATGAGGAAAAGCCCCTGTACGACTGCAGAAATACTCGTGAGAAAGGGCGTTCGCCACCGAAGAATGATAGGAATTACTTACCACCTATCTCAAACTTTGTTGCGTGGTGAATTTGTCCCTTTGGCCAAAACGAAACGAGGAAACCCCAAGAGATCAAAACTTCTGTCTCGAACGGAGCGATAGTGATAAGTCGCCGATCGGCGGTCGCAGGCGTGAAAATTGTATGTTATCGGGCCAGCAGGGCTCTGGCGGCTCATCTCTCGGTAATCTGGTCGCTGAATCGACTCACTATCTCCCTTGTCGTCGTCCTCAGGTTTGGGTTAGGTGCCAGCATGTCGTGCACGAGGCGCTCCAGTTTATCCTGGACGTTCAGGCTCGTCCGCATCAGATTCACTTCGCTCAACCACTGGCGCATGCTGGAAACAGCGTCGGCCTGGCCGTTCCGGTCTCTGTGGTGCTGGTGGACTTTCGAGATCAACCAGTGGAGATGTTTAGGATGGGCTCTGTGACCTCTCACGTCGGGGAAAGGTGTCTTGCCAAGAACGTAGAGCATCACCACGCCAAGCGCCCACACATCACTTGGGGCACCGCGTTGCTTAACAGCAATGTACTCGGGTGGCACATACCACGGCGTGCCTCCGGTTGAGATGGGATTCTTGGCGTAGGTTGACAGGCCAAGATCGCAGAGTACAGCCCCTCGCTCGCGACTGTAGAGGATATTTCCGGGCTTGATGTCGTTGTGAACGAGGCCCCGGCCGTGGATATAATTCAGGGCACTCGCGATGTCGTGCAGGATACGGACGGCATCATTCCGGTCTCCGGCAAACAGGTCGCCAGACATCCTCCACGTCCCCCTCGCTGCAAGATCCCGTGCATCCACATGCTCCATGTAGAGCGAGAGGAAGCGAGCGTCACCGCCATAGAGGCGCACGATGCTTTTGTGCTGTAGATCCTCTTGGTACTGGAGCTCGCGAAGCCATATGTCGGCCTGGTGGATGACGTTTCTTGCCGTTAATGCCTCGTTAGCGGCATTGGCGTTGGTCCGTGTCTTCAAAACTTTGACCACAATCACATTGCCTGGCACCTTGGAGTAATCGGCAGTGAACACGCTCGAAAGACTCGACGCTGCGATTGGCTCTCGCTTGGTGATGGTGTATTGGTCCAGCTCGCAACCGCCAGATATCTCGACGGTCTCGTCTGCCTGCAAGTCCAGGAGTGGGTGGCCGCTCGAAGTGGCTATCTCGGTGCCCTTCTCTGCTGTCGGCAGGGGAAAGACCAAGGGATTGGTTTTTGGTGGGAGAAACATAATGACGCCGTCATCATTCTTGTTGCCGCTTTCAACAGCACGCGGCTTCTTCTCCGGGGTGGTGGGGTCGTCATCGTCGGCCACAAACGATCTCTTCCCAGTCGAGTTCACCATATCGCTCAGCGTAGTTGTCGACGACGACTCACTCAACGGGGGCATAAGCCTCGCGGGACGCTTCTCCAAGATACGAAAGTCCAAAACCTCGGAGCTGTTGACCTTGATTCGCCATGTGCCTGGCGCGAGGGCCTTGCTAAAGCCAGGATTGACGTCGTACTCTTCGCCGGGACTGCCTGCAGGTTGCAAAGAGACCTTCGATAGCGTAAAAGGAACGTGAGAGCGGTTGACCAGGATTTGGTTGTCACTGGCCGGATCGTAGTAGAGCTCACACCACAGCGGTGGCCTGGGCGTCGCGTCGTCCGTTCGCTCGCCAGGTATCCTGACAGAGAATGAGATATCTCTGGGCGTCTGGGTGACGGCGAGCACCTTGTGCTGGGACTGCTCCTTGTCCGCGACCTCAGCGTGCAAGGCCAGCCACCTGCAAACCTCCTGGTTTCCTGGGCTGACGGAGCGATCTCGGGTCAAAGGTCGCATCAGTATCCGAATATCCTCGTCCGGTGGGACAACCAAATTGTCCAGCGACACCGTGCTGATGATCGCATCGCCGAACTCCCCCCGGCGGGCACTCTGAAGGCGCGTCTCAATTTCGGACTGCGAAAAGGGCTCCGTCTTCTCCTCGGACACCTCGGAGTATTCCCTGACGTCGCCCATGGCGGGGGACACGGTGCGCCGGCGGCCGGCGGCAAATCAGGGGGCCGTTCAGTTATTGGAATGAGATGACAAGACGTGTGACAAAAAGTGTAAAAGGAGGTCCACCACACGAAAAGATAAACCAGTCAATATCGATATAGATAAATGGTGGGCGGCACAACGCTGCAAGGGACCAAACGTGGGTGAGCGAATGGAAAAGAGGCAGCCAAAAGCAGTGAGTGAGAATGAGAGTCGCTAGGCACCAGTGAGAAAATGCTCAAGACGAATGCAACGGCGAGCGACGAAACGAACGGGACCAACAAGCTGGGAGCACAGAGGAATAAACGGTGTTTGAAGAGAGCCACCTTCGGGCTGCGGAAATGGCGCTTGTTCGTGTTCAACTCGCCATCGTCGCTGTGAATGACCGTTGACGTTGGCGCGAGAGTCAGATGGGCTCCGGTGAAGGTGTGGGAACGAGGGAAGTGCGCCCTGCTGATGGAGCCTCAGCCTCACTCAGGCCTCAGTGATTGGGGAGAGTCATCGAAGCGCAGAGGGGGCAACGTCGCGGGTGCCTAGCAAGTGCCTTGCGTGGGTGCGTGACGGCCTGTTAGTGCAGCGTGTGCGCGAGGTTTCGCCTCGACTTGATGGTAGCGCGCAGCTGATGTTGACATCTCAGAAACAGCCGTCATTCTGGCTCGACGGTCCGCCAGACGATAACCATGGGGGTGTCTCGCGAGATGCGGCTGGTCCGGCGCCAGAGGGCACGCTGTGCGCCTGGAGAGGCCTTGTGAGGGCCATGAACCGGTTTTAAGTCGAGGTTCCTGGTGATCAGGCTTGAGCAACCGCGTTAACATGAAGGATTTTGGTTCGTCTGCTCTTCAGCTGACTGGCCCACGGACCCCGGAGCCTTTTTCTCCGAGAGCGAGGACCAGCTGCCAGCGAGAGAGCAGCCGTTGCCAGCCGTCGGCGGTTTTCCATGCCCTTCTCCCAGAACGATGGGCTCTTTGGAAGCAAAAATGGTGGGAGTTTGCTGACTTTCTTCCACCCCTCACACTTGATGCGTGGAATTTTTGGATGCGTCGCCTGGGAGTGTTTGGAAGTCTGGGTACATTAGGGTACAGCGGCACCAGCCTTCAGTGGGGAACAAATAGCTGGCGCAAGGTCTGAAAATGCAGACTGCTCAGTTCTCATATGTAGCGGTACGAACGCCCGAAGGATTGCGTCCCGCGTTCCGGACGTCGCGCGCTGTGCCGCGTTCATTGGCGGCGCTGCATGATGGCCCAGCGCCAAGCACCTCCCTCTCCGACTTTCCATTCAGGCATGCTAGCCACACACCCAAGAGCCTGCCGGATTCGTCATGGTCTCGCACACCACTCTCGGCGGAGGCGGTCTGCCTGTTCACACGTCAGCCTCACCACCACAAAGGCTCAAACTCCGACGGAGAATGGACGATGGGGCGGAGAGGCTGATCGTGTCTCGCGGCGCCGAAAAGAACGGGCGGCCCGCTAGAAGCTTCGGGTACCTGAGTCGAATGATATACTTTCATAAGCCGAATTCTGAGAACGTGTTCCGAGACGATGGCCCTGCAATGGCAGAGGCAGAAATGGTCGTTGGAAGGTGAGCAGGAGAGGCCTGTGAAAATGGTGTCAGAATCAGGGCACGAGACAGATGGTGGTGTGACGACGAGAGGGGTGGGAAATGATGGATGGACGCCCATCGCATTTCGCTCGGGCAGGATTGGAATGAGCCTGTGCGTGCTGACTGTGGGTCTTATGGGTCTCGTTTACGCGGGGGGCTTCCCATTGGGTGTGTGCCATTTCCGTGCTTCTGATCGATCGATCGCGATTGGCCGTCCGGAAAGACATGCAGTGGCGATGCGACACTAAGGCACGCTACTAGAACAGGCGCAGCCCTCGTGTTCCACAAATTTCAACCAAATTGCCCCTCGGCCCCTGCCTCTCAATTTCTATTGGCCCGCGGTCGGCCAGAGGGATGCACTCCCCCCGTTTGTCTGGTCGCAAGCGGGCTTTGTGTTTTGGGAGTCCAGCGCACCGCCCGGGCTTGTCGATGGCGAGGCTTCCAAACTCCCGACGTGCCCCAGGCGGGTCCTGGCCGTCAAGACTACCCAACAACCCCGTTCCGTGACGCCTGCTCTCCCTTGGTCTGTCAACAAGACACCGACACACACATCACCGTAATCTGCCGCCGAAAACCCCCCAGATTTCGACTACAGATTCACGATGTACGGTGTCATACCCTGCGCCTAGATGGCTTCCAGAGCCTCCGATAGGCGACCAAGACCCAAAAGACCCTAAATCCACAAGACACACAGACAACAAACCGGTTCACGACTTTAGACTCCTGCTCGGGCACCCCCGAAACCCCGAAACCACAGCGCACTTTCGCCCGTTCCGTTTCGAGATCAGCTCCTCTCTCGCTCCCAGCTGCCCCAGATGGACGAACCCGACGACCTTTGTTGGAGCTGGCCTCATTGGAAGTTTGGCCTGAAGAGGAACGACCTCTTCACCAAGCTGCACGATCAGTACAATACCGTTCCCTCGGCTATCCAGGACCCGGAGGCTTTCCACCATGATGTCTACGAGATTTCCCACGAGGCCACCTCCACTGATGATTTCCACCGCCTTCTCCAGGACCGTAAGGAACAACGCCTCCGCGAGCTGAACGAGTCGCTCGAATCGGCCGCGTTCGAGATTATCGCCAACCCCTCGCTCATCGGCACCGAGCAATGGCAGCACGCTGTCCAGCTCTTCCGGACGAAGTCTCTCGACTCCCTGGTGCGATACTTTGCTTCGTACCTTCCCCAAGACCACCCATGGCACAAACCTATCCGCTCCCTCTCGGGATCCGAAACGAGTAGCACGGTCGACTCAGTCGCCAACTCACACGGCTCTATCTTTGATGACGGCCCCCTCATGACAGACGAGCCCTTTGAGATGGAGATGTCGACCCCGTACGAATCGTACGATGCAATGCTCCCTCCCTCACCTCGCTCTATGACGACGTGCTCTGAATCATCTGCTGCCTCGCCCATGGATCTTCCTCATCACGACTACGATCTCAATACGATGACACCCCCTCGTACGCTTTCGTATTCCGAATCTGAACCCGATCTTCATGATGAAGATCTATCTCAGCCTTGCGACATGTTGTCGCAGGCTACCTCGATCTCCGCTGCCCCCGAGGTCAACCTTGACGTTGTTGACAAAGTTCTCACCGCGCCAAGTGCAGCAGAGGACCATGCCGACTCGACATGTCTGTTCTCGACAGCGGATGCTGCTGAATCGGAGACACCAACACCTAAACCAGAGCACCAAGCCGCATCCTTCTTCGAGCCAAAGCCATTGCTTCCTCGCCGACGGCACCGAAGTACCTCGCCATCACGACCGTTGCCGCTCTCCAGGTGCGAGGCGGGGGTCCCAGAATCACTCCGCGATCCCAGAAATGCCAGCTCGATACACTCGCCCCGACAGAGGCGGATGGAATGTATGGCAGTACGGAGGAGTAGAAGGATTCGAGGAGACCCGGTGCTGTGCGTTCGGAAGCCGTCGCCCGATGGGCGAAGCTCAAGACCTAGAGGCCAGAAGAGAGTGGACGTATAGCATTGGCGTGGCGTTTTGGATTTTTGGTGGTGGACGGTACACCGATACCCCCTGTACATATGTCGCTATGACTGTACATACCTGCTTTTCCGTATTGATGGTAATGTCCGAAAATATCTTGATCGTGGTGTTTTGTGATTGTGGTGCTTGCCAGTGCAAAGCTGCGCTTGTCCGCCCTTCGGCGTCCCCCGCTCCTGATGCATGAGGCTATTCCCAAGTGGTGAACCCCGCACACCCCCCTCCTCAATCGTCACCTGTGAGAGTATCGACAGGCCACATGCTTCAAGCGTCGTTTGTATTCCACTCATCGTACATTAATGTTTAATGTCTAACATAACAGCAAGGCCCAACTAGACCAAAGCAGATACTCACCCGCTCATCCATCTACTTCCTCTACTCGCAAACAAACGCGGCAGACGAGCGACAAGTATTCCAATGTTTCTCCTTTGCACCAATTCGACCTCGCAGATGCTAACTTTGGATACGATCTTGCTACAAGAGTTCCCAAACATCAACAGTTTCCCTACCATCCCTACTCCGAGCCCACACTCATCTCGAGCACGTCGGAAGAGCCCCTGTACTCGCACCGTTAGCACCGTGCTCCCACTTTGAAGGATTCATGTTGCAAGAAACCGATCTTGCGTAACTCACTCTTACAGCCCAGATCCGTCCAGCGAATCGACAGCCAGCAGTCCCAAGTGGGAATGTATCCCCAAGCCCTAGCCTGGTTAGTCTCGCTGCGCTCACTCTCGAACTTGGAATCTCAAGCGTACTTCTCCCCATCGATGGCTTCCCCATCCCTGATGCATTGTATGCCCAACCGCTGTTCTGGCTGCGCGGCGCGAACGATGCGGTAGTCTCTGCTAGGTCCTGCACGGCAGTTGACCACGGCGAGTCCGATGATGCTGCATGTTTTATCTGCGTCGCGACTATCGAGGACGACGGGATTGGCGGATGCCAGGAGGGGGAGGGCGGAGAGGGTAAAAGCGAGCTTCATTATTACGATGGGTTGGCGTGGTGGATGTGACTGGCAGTGTCTCGGACGCGTTGTGGGATGGAGCTCATGCGTGTGGCTGGTTGTATCTTATATCCAATTGAGTTCAGGTTGGAATAGGGGTGTCTCATTCGCGTATATCTTTATTTTAGAGTTGTATCTTCCTGTAATTACTTCTAGGAATTCTTGGACCAGCGTCCAAGAACGATTGGATATGGCCGTGGCGAATGTTACCGGTTCGCCTTGCAATCATTATCGGTGTTCCCGGCGGGTCATTTTGCCGGTTGAAGGAGAGCCACTGGGTTCAACAACTTGAAGGCCCGGGTAAAGTGCTTCGTAAACCTTGAAGTCAGGGTTGCATTTTTGGTATTTGGTGCCGTGTTGTAAGATGTCAAGAAACCCATCTCATCTCGTTCTTTGGTAGTGAAATTGATACGAGGTTCCTTGATTTGAAAGCTGAATGCGCGATAGACACATGAGGGAGACAAGCCTCGGTTCGTTATCCACAAGCATAAGTAATCTCCTCTTCTGTTGACTTAGATGAAAGACCCAAACCAGCAGTCCATCACCAGACGAGTGAAACCTCAACCTGTGAAATGATATCTTCCTTACCTACCTACAACTCTGAGGTGAGCACCTGATTAGTCGCCTGGCTCACCATAGATTGCTGAACAGAGAAACGCCAGTAGTCTAATTATGCTTATTCTTCCGGTTTATAATGACCAAAGCAAAGTCCAAAACCAAAAGAGAGGGTCTCTATGCCTTGCGCCAAACGTGTGGCCTAATAAAGCTTCACATAGCTTGTGTCATAATAGAAAGGCCTAGTCTCTCACAATGCAATGTCATTGAGAGAAACTCGAAATCAACGATAGACGATTCAGCTTATCCTCAGAGACCGTAAAGGGAAATGGAGGCCCCGATTTGCATCTTGCCAGAACTATAGTTTCTGCCTTCCAAACTCATCCAGCAGCGACAGTACAGTCGCAAAGAATGGCATCACACGACCAGTTTCTTCGACGTGCCTAGGCTGCCCTGCCAAGCTTGAGAAGGATCTTGGTGACGAGCAGGCAGTGACAAAAGGACCCGACCAGTTCCCCGCGCCGCTGGGCGCAGCATCTCAAACCCACACCCAACCGGGTCGCAGGGGTCCCCGCCTGCTGAAGCCACAATCCCCCTTTCCCCTACCCAGGGGCGACAGGGCGACAGGCCGATCGGTAGGCTGACAGGTCCTGATAGGGACATATTCTACCTACCCCTTGCACAGCACTGCCGGTAACCTGGTGAGTTTTGTGAGTTTTGCATGATTCCACTTGGATGATCGACCGCGTCCATCGCTCAACCCCTCCTCGCAACTGTCATCAGGGTCGCATTGCGGTAGCGCTCAGTGGGAACCTCAACTGGCACCAAAGGCGCAAGCGGTTCAGCGCCTTACGTGCCGCCCTCAAGATCCTGGTAAACAATGCGATCCGATATTCTGTGAGAGATCAACTGTAGAAAATCGCGGTGACCGTGGGCCGCAGTCGTGGTATCTGATGCGATCCTGGATCGGACGGCTTCAGTCCTGGTCGCTTGTGCCATCCGATCCATGGCAGCATTGCATGGAACGCTGCTGGAGGATTCCAACCCTGCTAACAGTTGCCCCGCAAAATCCGCTGTGGGTATCTTAGTGCGTCCCATTGCCGCCCCGAGCGGGAGACCTGTAGTAGTGAGGCTTAACATATGCGCGGGAGCTATTTGTGATTCTGCCAGCGCTGTTGACAGGGGCAATCGAAGGATTCGAGCTCAGCTTCGACGCCATGGATCTCGAATCGCGGGATGTGTATCCGTAGCTTTGGGTGATCAGGTATATATCCTCAGTTCACACGCATTCTGTAGATGTGTTAAAAGAGCATTCACATCATTTCGCATCCCTTCTCAACAACAGACATTCAGCTTGGCTTGGAGTTGAGTCGTCAACTATTATCATCACTTCACCCCTGTCTTTCTATCAGAGCAAAGGACCCTCCAATACTCTCAAAAATGTTGTTCCTCAACTCAGTAGCGTTGCTCCTTGTCAGCTCCGTGTCTGCCCATGTCATCCGATCAGACAGCACCGCCAGACCGGATGCCTCGTCAACGGGCAACTGGTGCGGAAATGCCGCCGGAGGGTCCCGTACTCCATCGAAGGAGCTCTTAGCGACCTACGGAGACGAGATAACCACCAGACATTTCCGTGGCAACCAGTCGTCCATTATGGTTGACACATACTTCCACATTGTGGCAAACTCGACAAAACCACAGGACGGATGGGTCTCGGTATGTGGACATTCCCATACACCATGTGGCCTACGACTAACAACACATGATGCATGTAGAACAAGACAATCTCCGACCAACTTCAGGTTCTCAGAGAGAGCTTCGCATCCAGCGGTATCACCTTCAGACTCAAGGCCGTGACTCGCACCCTGAACAGCCGCTGGGCCGTCAACCCGAACAAAACCGCGGACCTTGAGATGAGAATGACGCTCAGACAAGGCGGCTACAACGCGCTAAACCTTTATTTCACGAAGGGGGCAGGAGTAGGACTGCTAGGCTCCTGCTGGTTCCCAGACTCAGTGGAGCCCAAGAGTACAGAATTCTACCGTGACGGGTGTATCATCCGCTCCAGCACGATGCCAGGCGGTGGTGAGGTTGATGCCAGTCTCGGCAAGACCACCGTCCACGAGGTCGGACACTGGTTTGGCCTCATGCACACCTTTGAGGGTGGATGCACCGGCGACGGAGACTTCATCGAAGATACGCCGGCTGAAGCTACCCCGGCCCGGGGATGCATGGTCGGACGTGACACTTGCCCCGACCAGCTCGGAGCTGACCCAATCAATAACTTCATGGACTATTCCGCTGAGTGAGTTTGCCCTGTCTGGACTCCATGCTGAAACAGGATGCTAACACCAAACTAGTGAATGCAGCAGCCAATTCACACCTGGCCAAAATGCTCGGATGCACAGTCTCTGGAACAAATATCGTGCCCAGGCATAAGTGAGCAATTTAGTATGGGAATAAAAGAGGGTGTTGAGATATAAACTGTAAATATCATGACTGCGGTTTGGCTTATCCGTTTGGCATTTGTCTTCCGCTTGGGACGGTTTGGAGTATTGGATACAGTGTGGCGGCGGTTAGAATTGCAATTTGGGCGTGGGTTAGAGAAATAAGTTTAGTTCCTTCCCCATGTTATTGCCGCTTTGCCCTGTGGTGAAGTTTTGCTTCAAAGTTGCGACCATGTGGGGCCATAGGGGATTTTCGCGATGATTGATTGGAATGATGCCATGATGAAAAACAGGTGGGCCATCGACCCCGTTACCTAATTATTAGAAAGCAAATCGAGATGTGAGGGGTACCAACCGTGAGTGCAGTGGCTGCAAAAGGAGAGGGGATCTATCGCGGGTTGCAGTGTCGCGGTTGGGCAGGTCGCCGACCGGATATGTCTCTTCGGCAAGGAAGCCGTTGTTGTCACTTCGAAGATGGATAACAGTAACCTTCGATGAGGCCGGGTCAAGCAGGGCCGTCCAGTGCCGGCGGGTTGTGGTACCTGATGAACAGTTTCATCCGTGCGCCGGGGCAATTAGGCGGGAGAGATGGCGCCGGGCAGTCCCTGGCCCCGCTCCTACTAACGCTGCGTTAACGCCGATGACGGCGATGCGCCCCTGGCGGGTGATGTCGTCACGACGTCGAGCAGTTGCGATCGGCTCGTCCCCCCACATTTGCCGCGGGCAAGCACACCCGGCAGCTCGAAACATTACCAACCGCCGACCCTGATAACTACGCCAATTCCCTCGAGCCCGCTGCATGTTTGCTTGTCCCATTATCCTCCTCTCTGCTCAATTGAACCCTCAATTGACCCCTCAGTTCAGATCTCGCTTCCCCTCCACAAAGCAAACCGACTGCCAAGACCTTCACAATGTCGAGCGATCCAGTTGTTGCGACAGCCTATGACCCCAAGGGCATGAAGTTCCGGTACCTGGGGAACACTGGTCTCCAGGTGTCGGTCTTCTCCCTTGGTGGCTGGCTCACGTACGGCGGAACACAGAAGGGCTCCATCGTGAAGGAGATCCTGCAGACGGCTTGGGATTACGGCATTGTATGTTGGATGGAGAAGCGGTACCGGTCGACGAAAGAAGCTGACGACCCCTGCTAGCAAACATTCGATACCGCCGAGACCTACGCTAATGGCGCATCCGAGGTCGAGATGGGTCGAGCTTTGAAGGAATTGGGCTGGCCCCGCGACGAGTACGTCTTGACCACCAAGGTCTTCTTTGGCACAGGTAAGCTCTCCCGTCCCTCGAAAAGACCGTTCGCCGAGAGCTGACAATGGCGAAGGGCGCAAGGAGCCGAACACCCGCGGACTGAGCCGCAAGCACATCGTCGAGGGCCTCAAGTCCTCCCTGCAGCGACTCGAGACACCGTACGTCGACGTCGTATTCGCGCATCGCCCCGACCCCGCTACGCCCATTCTCGAGATCGTTGAGGGCTTCACGCAGGTTATCCGCAACTTGAACTTGGCCTACTACTGGGGAACCAGCGAGTGGAGCGCCGCCCAGATCACTGAGGCGACCTTGCTGGCCGAGAAGCACAACCTCATCGCCCCCGTCGTTGAGCAGCCGCAATACAACGCCTTCCACCGCGAGCGCTTCGAGGTCGAGTACGGCCCGCTTTACAAGCAGTACGGCTATGGCACCACCATCTGGTCCCCGCTGGCCAGCGGCTTGTTAACCGGCAAGTACAACGACGGCATCCCCGAGGATTCGCGCTTCGCCACCAACCCGGCGTTCTTCGAGAACACGGTGAAGCAGCTGAAGTCTCCTGAGGGACAGGCCAAGATTGAGAAGGTCCGCAAGCTGACGGCGATTGCGGAGCGCTTGGGCGCGAGCGTCACCCATCTCTCGCTCGCCTGGGCGGCCAAGAATCCCAATGTCAGCACCGTGATCCTTGGAGCTACCAAGCTTGAGCAGATCCACGACAATTTGAAGGCTCTGCCTCTCATCGACAAGCTGACGCCCGAGATCCTCGAGGAGATCGAGAGCGTGTTGGACAATAAGCCAAAGGGCCCGGCTACCTTCGGGCGCGACCGGTCGTGAGGCAAGTTTATAGGGATTCGTGTTGTCGAAGTAGGAGTGGGTTTGCTAGGAATGATGAAAACATAACTATTAGCCATGCCCCCTGTGCAAGGCATTGTAAGTAAAAACCATATGCATAGCCCTTCATGTGCCGCTGCAAATACCATTAGTTGCCCAAAACCGGTTTTGGGAGAACAATCCAGCTCCTCAGGTCGATGCCGTGTACTTCGTACACTGGTATGCTGTGCAAGGATGTTGCAGGGAGTTCTTTCCGGTGGTTTTCACGACTTGAGTGACAGGAAATGTCGGGGTGGGGCAGGCCCATTTGCCCGTCTTGTGGACCTCGGGCTGTTGCGCGTGCCTCCGCGCTACAATGGTGAGTAGATTGAGTGCTGACTCAGGGGCGATGACTCGAGAGACCCAGAACCGTTGGTGTGGAAAAATCCAAGAGGGGCCGATCCCAACCGTCCTGATCAGGTTAGCGGCTAGACACACACCGAACAGTGTGGATCCCTGAGTGCCGTGGGTGCGCTAGCTGATTGGGTGAGGAGCATTGAAGCTTGGAGTCCAGGATGCGCAGAGCCTCCAAGAGACGACACTCCAACTGCCGGTCAATCCTCATTGCGTCCTCAAGACAAGCTGGGGAGCCTCTCATTTTGGCGCGATTGAGATACTAAGTACGCTGCGGTGTGTTCTTATCCCAACGAAGGCGTCGCACTTGGTAAATGCGGCTGTCCTGCGCCTCTCCGCTGCACTGCTAACGCTCCAGTCGACAGTCCCAAATGGGCTGTCGACTCCACGAGGTTCCCTGGTCTCCGCGACCTCTCCACAACGCGCTCCGCAGAGCGTCATCTTGTCAAGATGTCGCCTCAGATCCCGCAAGCCCGTGTGGGCCATCCCCTTTCCCGCCCTTGCTGAAGGTGGCGTCCGACCGTCCTCTGTGGTGTGATATGTCTGCCTATGCTTGCTGATGGAGACTCTCCGCCAACACCCCGCTCGTTCCGCAGAATAGGAAAACATGTACCTTGGAGAATCTGGTATTCTCGGGAGGCGAGCTCTCCAATGGCTCTTCCCTTTCTCCTGGCGCTTTTGACCCTCGATCCGTCTGCATCGCCCTGCCGTCCTCCGATCTGAGAGGCCCCTTTTTCGTCACCGCCGTGGTGTGCGTGGCCCGTCACCTCCGGAGCAGCGGCCATGAAGCGGTCGAAGATGCCCGAGAAAGGTTGGCTGCTTGTGGCCTTGGTTTCGCTCGGCTCACTGGCCCGCGGATTGCGCTTCGAGCCCGCCACTGCCGCGTTTAACATCAACCAAAACAGGACGATACATCCCCTCGACTACTGGGGAGAGCGCGATGCGGGACACAACTTTACCGCTTCGCCAACCAAATGGCGCTTCCCGTTTTACTCCCTCATGCTCGACCGATTCGTCAACGGCGATCCTACCAACGAGAACGCCAATGGCACCCTCTTCGAGCACGACATCTACAGCAACCAGATGCGCCACAGCGGGGATGTGGACGGCCTCGTGGACTCTCTCGACTACATACAGGGGATGGGCATCAAAGCCATTTACCTTATCGGATCCATCTTGATCAACCAGCCATGGGCCGCCGGCTCGTACTCACCCCTGGACCTGACCTTGCTGGACTTTCACTTCGGTGGCGTCGAAGGGTGGCTTATCGGTTTCGATAGCCACTTGAATGACTCCACCCCCTTTGCGCTTCAAGAGCACAAGGCCGTCTGGAAGACTTCTCGCCGGTACATGGATTTCGATATCGGAAATGAGTACAATAAGTCAGGCAAGTATCCTGCATGATGATTGCGTCCTTGGAAATCGACGGCCTGCGTATTGATAAGGCAATACAGGTGAATTGTCTTGAGCTCTCTCTTTGCGTATTATCCATGCTAATCAATCCACCAGGTGGCAGTTGACGCACACAGGCGGAGTTCAGTCGCGCCAGGCAATATGGAGGCCGCGCTTGATCTTCCCTTGGACTGGATTGACGCATAGTAAGTTATGTTCACCTCAACTTCCTTACTTCATGCACGGCGCTCTATTTACCTAGGCTAATCAAGTCATGGGCAGGAACTACATGCTTTTGACGAACGACTTCTACAATGCGAACAACGGAGCATTTGACCCACGCCACATGTACGGTGTAACAAACCAGGACGTGTTTCGATGGCCGGGTATTGAGCAGGGGTCAGAACGGATGCTGCTAGGCTATTTTTGTTACGACGCTGTTGCTTCTAGGAATTCCGCTGGTGTACTACGGTGAGGAACAGGACTTTTATGTCCACGATAACACAGCCCAGAACTACCTCTATGGCCGCCAAGCAATGTCTGCGGCCCAGGCCTGGAAGATGCACGGTTGCTACACGAAGGGGACAACAAACTACGTCGATTGGCCGGCGGATAGAGTACGCACCGGCTGCCTGGGTGACACCGTGGCGAGCAGACAACGTACACCACGGAGTGCGGCGGGCCAGATGCGTTTATTGCGCCCTTTGATGCTGGAACGAGTGTCAAGAATCTCTTCGCGCCCTATGTCGGGGTTACGCTTGAAGGTGCCAGGTGCCGCGTTCAAGGCGTCAGGGTCCAACGATAGTGCAACCGGATGTCTCGACAAGGTCACGCTCGCCCCTTACGGCTTCCGTGCTTATGTCCCGACTGCCGACTGGACCGGCCCTTCCATTATGGTTACCAAATTCACCCCGGGGCATGACACACCGGTCGATTCTTCTGACACAAAGGGAACCGTGGAGATCAGCTTCCACTTCTCCGAGGAGATGCTGAGTTGTGCGGCGGTGACCGAGGCTATCACCATCAAGTCCACCGTCGAGGGAAGCAACGAAACCGCCATAGCCGATGAAAACTCCGTCAACTACGAGGGGATCTCGGACGGCAAGGATGAACTACCTTACGCTGGCGCCATAACCTCAAGCTATTCATGGACGGCAAATTTGATCAATGTTGCAGATGGAATTCACACCATCACAGTTATAGACGCAAAGTCACGCTCTGGCTCAACTGGGTCTACGGGTAAGTTCCTGATCCGTGTTGGTCAGAGAGATAATCCGATTGTGTTTCCCTCTAGCTCGGTCACGTCAAAGACTCTTCTCGAGGTCGACGAATCTGGGATGATAACCATCAACCACCAGGCTCCGGGAGCTTCTCGGTGGCGATACAGCACAAACTGGGTTCTAGTTGGAGCGATTGGATGATGTACAATGGGGGTTCGAAGGCAAGGATGAAGCCCTAGCCTTGGTCTGGAGCAGCTGACCAGGAATGGGAAGGTGAACATGCTATGGTCCAATACTGGAGCGCCCCACTGGGTTCTTCCTCATTCTTGCAGCAAGGCGGCAGCCAAGACACGGTCAGACGATTCCCACATCTCCACTTACAGGGACAATTCAACAAATGGGGTATCGATCCCGGAACCCCCGATCGACTGGAGATGGTAAACGATAGCACTTGGGGAATACACTACATGGATGAGTGGCCTGCCACATTCCAGCTCAATGTCTGGGGCCGAAACCCCGATATGCAGCCTGACCAGGGCTGGGCCTTCGGAGACATGATCAATAACAGGGTGGCTAACCACCTGCCACCGCATCGAGCGCCAGAAAACGTTTTCAATGTCATTGAGGTCCCACCGATGCCGGCACTTTCGTACCGGCTTGTCGTGAATGACGCGACATACAAGGTGGAGATGCACCCCCAAGGCAACATGTATTCGCAGATTTTAGTTTTGTTGTACTGGCTGTTTTGCCCCCGATTATAGCCATTCTGGCTACCTGGTCTTTCTTCCTTGGCTTCTATCAAGTAAAGGTCAATAAGCGTGGATTCAAGAGGCCTAGCAATCTGCGAGATTGGATCCGACCATGGAATGGTTTCCTGGCGGCCAAGCAGGACGCCCCGGAGGACATCGCAGAGCCCGACGCTCCTCAAGAAGGGGGCATAGACCGCTCGTCCTTTTCGGATACAGCAGTACCCGGCATACTGCCGTGTCTCGCCGCTCCTTTCAAGCTAGCCATCCTCTAGGAAGGGCGGAGGACCGTTCTACTGGCAACCATGGAATACAATATCGATGACTGGAATATTGCCATCCGCATTGGTGGCTTTGGTGCCATGGCGAGTACTATCCACTCGCATCATGCCTGACTGGCCCATCTACTCGATACTTCTGGCCTCTGGTCAAGTCATCTCGGCGAATTCGTACCAAATCGTTCTTCTGACGGGCGAGGCCGGCCAGTCTGCAAGGAAGCTATACATTATTGCAGGCGTCTACGCTGCTGCATCCATACTGTGGTGGATCATAGTACGCCGCTTCAAAGCGTTGTTCGCGCTTTCGCTCCCGTGGCTATTCTATGGCTTGGATTTCTTGCTGCTCGGCATCTCATCTTTCATCACCGGTATACCTCAGCGTGGCATTGCGCAGGACATCGCCACCGCTTTCTACGCCGTTGCTGCCAGCTCAGGCGCGCTCAACTTCTCGCTCAACTTTGGCGATGAGAGCGGCGCTCCGACAAAGCTGTGGGCTACTCGCGCTCTCGTTATCACCGCTTTTGCCCAGTTTTACTCTTCAGCGCTCTGGTTCTGGGCTCTCTCATGGTCAGCCCGGTCCACGCCACTGGTTCTGCGGCTGGATATATTGGCTCTAGCCATGTTCCCAAAGGTGTTGTCATTGCCATCCCTATCGCCATTTTCCCGTGGGTGATCGGAATAGTTCTGTTCTACGGCCTGCCCGACTACTATCAGCAGACACCCGAGACGGTACCGGGTTATTATATCTCTCTCTTCCGCCGGAAGACAGTCCTGTCGTTCTTCGTCATGGTCATTATACGGAACTACTGGCTTTCAGCGCCGTACGGCCGTAGGTGGGAGTTCTTGTTCTCGTAAGCACGTCCCCGGTTGGTCGATGTTCCTCGCGGTCCTTTTCTACGTCATTTTGTGGAGTGTGCTGCTGGCTGCATTCGCGGCGTGTTCCAATAGCCACCCTGGCTGCTTCCGATCTTTGCCACGGGGTTGGGACTTGGCGCACTCCGCTGGGCGCAGGAATTCTGGGGGACTTCAGGCCTTGGGTTTTATCTCCTTTGGGCTGGTGGGCTGGTGGCATCGGCAGTTATCTCGCGGGTTCTCTGGCTCTGGCTGGGCCCTCCTTGACACCATACAGATTGTCGGCATGGGCATGATGCTCATCGCTGCGCTGACCCGGCACCACGTGATGGGCGTTCTCATTGCGTCGCAAGTTATTGGCGGCGTCGTGGCGATTATTGCGAAGGCGACGAGTCCGAACGCAGTGCATCCAACGGCGACATTCCCCGACTTCATAGCTGGTTCGTATCCGGGGCTGTCTAGCAAATATTTTTGGTTATGCTTGGTGTTTCAGCTTATTATTCCTTTTGGTTTCTTCAAGTTCTTCCGAAAAGAGCAGGTCACCAAACCCTAATTAACGACGACGATGTTACTCGTATCATTTTACACATTGGTTTCCTTTGTTAGGCAGATTCGCGGAGTTGAGGTCGCATCTGCATTTGTACTTCATACCATAGAATTATTTTCGGGGAACCAGGACCCTTGTAGTCATTGTTGGCTACAATTATTTCAACGTCAAGTATTTATCTTCCTTGCATGTCGGTCGCTGTTGGTGAGGCGGAGCAGTCGACATGGCGACAAGGATGCTGGAAGTACATCAGATTGTAATTCTGACGTTGATCTACAGCTTCCAATTGGTCTTCGGCAGCAGTGCCGTGGTGTTGCAGGTTCCGTCGCATTCTCGGGTCGGAGAATATGGAGCTGCCCGATTCGGCCACACTCCGCTGCCAGAGGTGGGGCGGGTCGAGTTGAGTCCGAAGGATCGCATTTGTCAAGGCGCGCCTTTTATAAGTGCTAAGCAAGCGTGCACTGCGTATTCAATACTCCGCTTCCATGCTTCCGCTCGCATTTAAAGGGCGGCCGCGCCCCACGATCGCTCCAGCTGTGTAGAAGGTATCAGATACAACCGTTTAAAATGGCTTCAGATCAGATCGTCTTGTTCGACATCCCGACGCGGGCACCCCAGACCACGTGGTCTCTCAACCCGTGGAAGAGTAAGTAGATCTTGACCCTGACGTCACTTCGACGCTGACACTGGCTCAGCACGCTTTATGCTGCACTACAAGGGGCTCGATTACAAGACAGAATGGGTATAAGTTGCTCCACACCACTCTGGCCTCCCATTCTGACATCTTACCAGGTTGAATACCCCGACATCAAGTCCCGGCTCGAGGCCCAGTGAGCCCCCTCACCCCCTCACTTTCCAGAAAAGTCCCTAACATCACTACCAGTATCACTCCCCCCTGGAAAACGCCCACCTACACCGTCCCCACCGTCCGCTTCCCGGATAACACCTACATCATGGACAGCAAGCGCATCGCCCTCGCCATCAACGAGCGGTACCCCTCCCCCCCACTCCAAATCGAGTCAAAGTACTACTCTTGGCTCGAAGCAAACTACGGCAAGCTCATGACCGACTTCGAGGGAGTCTACCTCCCCAACATCCCGCGGCGCCTGCTCAGCGAAGCGAGCCAGCCCTACTGGTACCGCACGCGTGAAGAGGCAGTCGGCATGTCCCTTGACCAACTTGAGAAGGAGCGCGGCGGGGAAGTGGGCTGGGGACTGGTGGAGCCGCTGTTGACCGAGGTGGCGGGGATGTTGAGGGAGAATGGGGAGGGGCCATTCTTCCTTGGGAAGGAGGTCAGCTATGCGGACTTTTGGTGGGCGGGCTTTCTGCTGTTTGTGAAGCGCATCGGGGAGGATTTGTTTGAGGAGCTGTTGAAAAGGAGTGGGGTGGACAGCGCCGCGCATACGGAGCTGCTAGAGGGGGTGAGGCCGTGGTCGGAGAGGGATAGTTATTAGTGGGGGGGACGGTATTTGTCGTCAGCGGAGGGGGAGCGGAAACGCGAGTGAAGAGCTAGGAGGAGGCCGGTTAGCGAGGGCGGTGCCTGGGTTCGCTTCCGCGGCCCGGGTGGGGAGCAGGAAATTCACCTGCATGACATGACTCGAATCAGTTCGTCCCAAACAAGCAAGATCACCCTGGACGGGAAAGATCCCGAGGTTCTTTTGTTTTCGGTGGAGAATAGGTAGGGCTGGGATCCGGCCTCGCGGGTCTCTTTTTGCGAAGCCCCTGAACCCTTATCCCCTGTCCACCAAACTGTATCCACGAAGCCCTCACGTTCCGCTCGTCAAAACTACATCCCACTCTCATTTCAACAACACAAGGTGAAATGGCCGAGCGGTCTAAGGCGCTACGTTAAGGATATTCCTTAATAACATCATGGGTTCATGATTCCGTAGTCCGAAAGGGCGTGGGTTCGAATCCCACTTTCATCATCAAAGCTTTCTTTTTGCTCCCTGAGTTGGCTGGATCCTTGACGAGGCCATCGTATACGCATTTTGGAGGTACAGAATGTGAGCTAAATAACCTATGTGCGTATTCAAGCCTTTCGGCCATTCGGGCATATCCGTGAGCAGGTGAAATGGCTGGTGGGAGTATGCTTCCCATGTCCCACGGCGTATTGATGAAGCATCGGCCCTTGTATCATTATAATCGTGCCGCAAAATCAACCTGACGACTTGTTCTCGGGCGGCTTTGAAGCCTGCATCAAATTCTTTGCCGAATAGACGAGCCACCCCGACACGCTCGTGAGCGTTCCTAGCGGCGCTACTTCCCTCACAATCAGCACATTATACGCGTAATGGGTTTGCCACAAGTAGCCAAGAGATATCTGTGCCTTTCTTAATCTGTGTAACACATTTCTTTAACAAAGCTGTACATCGGGCGGATGGGGAGAAGGTAGCGAACAGATGGGTGGCTAGTGGTGAAGAAAAGGAGCCTGAAAAGAAGTCATACACAAACTCACGTTTCAAATCATCATAACTTGTTGGTCAATATTATGCATTCTGTTCAAGTCGACCTCCACGGCTATCACCGTAACAACTGGGTATCAAACCAAGCGAGAGTATCCCCCTTCCCCTCCCTCCATGCATCCAAAGCCCTAACCAAAATGCAATGCAATGCAATTGAAACACCGAACCATGCATCCCCTTCAGCAAGGCGACTCATCAAAAGCCCCCATCATCTCCCTAATATCTCTCATGTACTCATCCGCAGTGAACTTCCTAAACCCTCTCGCAGCCAGATCGACTTCCTCTTCCAGAATCGCCACCGCCCTCCCATGATCCTCCCCATCCACACTCGCCTTCCCCTCCAGCACCAGCCCCAATAACGCATGCAGTGCCGCTGCCTGCTCAGCTCTATACTCAAGCGGTGTCTCCGGGCGCATCGTCGCCACCGGCGTGATATCCTCGTACTCTACCACCGAAGTCCACGTGTCATGACTCGTCATCATCTGCACGGGCGTCCTCTCCCCTTCTTTCTCTCCTTCCCTGTCTCCATCCCCTTGACGCCTTTGCTCATGCTCATCCCTCCTCTCCCTCCTCGTAACACTCCTCGACATCCTCTGCCTCCGACTCTGAAGATAGGGCTTCGACCTCCTCAAGCTCGAACTCGCACTGCTGCTCTGCGACGGCAGCGCCGCAGGCAGCGAATACCTCGGCGACGCGGCCGACGGGGCCGAAATCACCGTGATTGACTCGGTCTGCGGGATGGTCGACGGCGGGAGCATGCACGGGTACTGGAACTGGAAGAAATCCATGTCGTCGTCGGACGCGGTGTTGAGCGGGAGTTTTGCGGGCACCGGAGGTTTCTGCGGGATGGGCGCGTGGATCGGGGGTGCGGGTGGGGCTGTGGCGGCCGGGGGCTCGGGGCGGATGTGCACCGGCGGTGGGGAGGTGCGGACCGGGATTATGAGTGGGGCGAGGCGGGGTGGGGCAGGGCGGTGTTTGGGCGGGTTGGGGGCATTGCGGCTTGGTGCTCTTGGTGAGGAGACAGGCTCTGCGTGCTTGGGTGTCGGCGGTGAGGGTGCGATTTGTGCGATTTGGTAGAAGTACGGGAGGTATTGGACTTGTTGCGCGGCGGCATTGTGTTGCTGGACCCGGGATTTCGGGTGATTGGGCGGGGGATGTGCTGGTCGTGCGGGAGGGGGCGGATATGGCTGGTATGCTTGGTAGAGTTGGTATGGCTGGTACACTTGAGGTTGGTAGGTCTGGTATGACGATTGCGACTGGTATGCTTGGTGTGACTGTGACTGCGACTGTGACTGAGACTGTTGGGGCTGGTATGGCTGGTATGACGTTGAGAGGGATAAGGGCTGTTTGGGCGCCGACTGGAAGAAGCCGTGTCTCGCCATCTTTGGACAGCGTTACACCGTGACTGCCAAATCGGAGTGTCTGCTTTGCAGGTTCAGGGTTCCAAGTTTCCAGGTTCCAGGACAGGTGCTGAGGTAGTAATATTTAATTTGTTTCGTCGATAGTGTTCGGGTCCGATGCGTCCAGTAGGCCGGCTGGTCGTCACGGTAATATTTGTGGAGCTGCACGGGAATAGCTCCAACGGTTCGAGATGCAAGAAGTTAAAAATGAGCGATCGGCGGAGGCCAAAGCTGGCCTGGGGAGCAACGTCGACTTCATATCGTCCGAGAGGCGAATCCGTGCTGCCCAGCTGATGCTTTCCACCCTACCAAGCGGTTGACAAAAAAAGAGAGCCACATTACCTGTGCAGTACGCAGGCTACTATAGTAACTGCGGGCAAAAATGAAGTATCTTTTTGTACTGCCAGCTGGTCATCTGACCGTTCCCTGCTAACAC
>Ga0247760_1000554_pt1 | contig 39880 bp, 39 predicted proteins | sample UWRJL171409R4_FD_179936 | JGI IMG/M metagenome (GOLD analysis project Ga0247760, IMG submission 179936) | Plant litter microbial communities from Arlington Agricultural Research Station in Wisconsin, United States - UWRJ-L171-409R-4 | ecosystem: Environmental > Terrestrial > Plant litter >... | reverse complement strand
TTTATTGCAGAATCGGTTCGGTAGATTTGAGCCTAATTGCGTTCGTTCGCTGGCAGGGTCGATTAATTCGCGTATTCAATTGAAATGCGACCGCGGATGCGACCGTGGACTCGTTCGCGGGAGGGGGGGGTTATGTGTGGGAGAGTGGGTGGGGTACGGTACAAATAGACCGAGACTACGGTACAAATAGACATTCTCTTTTAAAATGATGCTAAAGGTGAAGGTATTGATGCCTTTTTCAGGGGGAAGTCACGTCTAACTCCGACAGAGGCGCGTACGTTTCGAAGGCCCTGCCTAGGTGGGGCCGCAGCGGGGTAGAATATCATGTGCTCTCACGCTCGATTGCCTGCCTGCCGGGATCCCAGGCCCCCCTGCAAATACGTATAGGTGGAGACGGATCCCATGCATCTCGGTGAATACTGCACAGCCCCCTTCTGCCTGGGGTTTTCGGGCTTCCCTCACCAAGATTAAATTCGAGCCCGCTCCTCACCTCTCCTTGTACAACATACACCTAAAATAATAAGACCACCAAACCCCGCCAGGCTGTACGCAGCATATTGTTGCGGACATCGCCTCCACCGGCTTCAGCCAAAACGCTATCGTAATGACCAAGACTTCGTGTGATGAATGCTATTAGCTCTATTGCGCTAAGCCTAGTTATGACTTTAAACGCGCGTTGAAGGATTCCTCTTATGCCTTTATCAAAGTCAGTTCGCTGAGAGCCAACGCAGAATATCGGTTTCCCGATGGGCAATGCTCCTTTTGCAAGCTGATCTGGGACGGCATCATCTCTGCCTATCCCCAACACATCGATGGGACGGCCACGCCACCGCCGGCCTATCCCAGTCTCCCAGAGTATAGCGGTATAAACCTTCGCAGAGACTTCGTTGGCGATGGGGCCGGACCCCTGGTAGTGACGCTACCGAGACAATGGGGCGAGAAGCAGCTGAAATTCTACACTGAGATCGGTACGCGTCCCAGACTTGGAGCTAAATGGCTCTGAGAAACTAACAACCCTTCAGGTGACACTTCCACCACAACGCAACCCTGGCCTGCAATTGGACAAGGCTATAGCATTTCCACCTATGGCCTTTCCAACACCTGCATCGAGCTGATACGTGGATGGCTGGAGGCCTGCACGAAGCTCGCGTACCCGCTAGACGATGGCATAGACGACCATGATTCCTGGCCAGGCCCGCCAGAAAGCCGCGGAGAGCATGCCAAGTGCTTGCCGGTAAGGAGGCCAGAGCTGCCTACCCGTGTCATCGACGTCAAGACGCTACGCCTTCACTGCAAGAGCCCCGGAGAACGAGGTCTCTACGTCGCGCTGAGCCATTGCTAGGGTGGGAAAAGCCATGCGCAGACGACCATGGCGAACCTAGATCAGCATATTCACGGGCCTCTCATGGCCCTCCCTCAGACCTTCTCGGACGCCGTTTCGGTAACCAAGGTTTTGGGAGTCCGGTATCTGTGGAGCGACTCATTGTGCATCGTCCAAGACTCCGAACATGACTGGCACGCCGAGGTGTCAGCCATGGCCGATATCTACGAGAACGCGTGGCTGGGTGTTTCAGGAACGGGTGCTAGCCCCGCGGACGCTCCATTTCTCAAGGTCCGAGGTCACTTGGGAGTGCCGGTCCCTCTGCACCTGCGAGTGCTCCGCAAACAGCAACCGACCGAGGATGGTGGCGAGCTTGCTCAAGCAGTGCCTTGCCAATTGGGGAATGAAGGTCGACGAACGCTGGAGAAAGGAGATTGTACAGGAATACTCGTGTCTCGACCTCACCGTGCAGACGGACCGTCTGCTTGCCCTCTCCGGCCTCGCAGGGAGGCTGAGCCGGCTTCGGCCCGACGATACGTACGCTGTCGGCTTGTGGGAGTCGTCTCTCCCTAGAGATCTGCTGTGGTACACCCGACCATCTCGACACAGCGAGCGGCTGATGCCATACTGCGCGCCAACATGGTCGTGGGTATCAGTAACCGGCTCTACGGCTTACACCTGGGATAATGAGATTGATGGAATCAGCCCTACGCTGCAAATCGTATCCATCAACGTCAAGCCAGCCTCAACCACAAACTTGTATGGAAACGCTCAGGAGGGGGCCTACTTGGTGATCAAGGGTATTTCCCTGCGGACTCTCCTTCGACACGCTGGGAGTGCCGGGCGAACAATAACAACCCTCGATATCGTTGCCGGAGCCGACCGGCACGAGAGCGAGTTCGAGCCGGTATGGGATACGTCGACGGGAGGAGTGGATAGTAACTCGGATCGCGAATTCGTTTTGCTCTTGATGACGGAAAGCAGACGCCAACCGTGCAGCATCTTGCTAAGCAAAAGCGGGAGCATCGTCGGCGAGGATCATCGGAGCGAAGCAGTGAATCAGCCCGAAGCGTACGAACGCATCGCATACGTTGGTCACAGGCGCAGCAACTTCCCGAGAATATTGCGGAGGGGCTCGTACGGGGGGCGAGAGAGAGAAAGGATGAGACAGCAGGTGCTGGATGCGAGGCAGAGGGCCAAGGATGACTTTGCAAAGTGGCAGGCTTTGGGGGATGTGCGGGAGCTGAAAATCGTTTAGGGCAAATATTCGAGTGGCATCGGCAGCGTTGCGGTGCGGTTGCTGGTGTGTATCGAGAGTGGCACATGTTACGCGTGCTGACTGTTGGACTGGGTTCCCTCACCCAGTTGTTAAATCTCCCCTTAGTCAATACTCAGATAATCACCAAGCATAACACAAGGTTCCCATCGTCCGCAGTTCAGAAACAGCCTCTCGTTTTTGTCTTCGGAATTTGCTCCAGCAGCACTGCGAAGCCACATAGATCATCTTTCAAGTCCTCCTGACCAGCACCTCCAGCGAAAGATGGCTGTGCCATGTACGTCTAACTCGGGTGACCTAGAGCCCAGAATAGCTGACTGACAAACGGTATGAGCAGTTATGTGAGACGAATCTGGGCACACGAAATTTCCTTTTTCGTACCTCGCCGACGTGACATTGCTCACCCTAATTCAAGCTCGGCTCAGTCCCTACTTAGGATTTGCTCAGAATTTTCTCAGGCTAGCTCAGCTTTACTCACCCTAATTGTCATTTATCCTGTCCGGAGGACAATTTGGTGTAAGGGTGGTCCAAAAAAAAATTTACTATAGGAAACTCAGTCAAAACTGATAAGGAAATTCAACTCGACCAGGACTGGTCGGTTCATTATCAAAAGTGGGTCTGCTCGGGCCCCTCCGCTCGGGCCCCTACTCGGCAGGAGCTCATGAGTTACACGTGGTGCGGGTCGATGCGTCATCCTGGTGCCATCTGGTGCCATCTGGTGCGGGGCTTGCATCTTCTTCTCACATCTTCTTTTCACTTTTCCTTCTTTTCGCTTTGGCACCAACAGATTTATCTGTTCCTGCCCAGCAACGCAAATGCACACCGCTGCCGACCCATGGAGCAGGAAAAGCTTCCTGTGTTTCTCTTCTCATCTCACTGTTTGTCTCCCGTCACCGGACAACCCTGACCGTTATCTCAGCTGGACTGTTCCACGTCTAGTCCCGTCGTCCCCGGCCGTGTCTCGTCTTATCTGTCGGCTTTTATCTGAACACGTCTCTCCTGTCTTTTTTTCGGGCAAAACTGCCATCTCATCTGTCGCCGCGTGTCCTTTGCTCTCTCATCCGAGTGTCATCATGTCCCACGACCAAGTCACGGCCTGGCGCGCAGGTCCCCGGCCACGCCCCTCACCGAGACACCTCTCACCAAACCCCTCACTCGCAAGAACTTGGCGCGCCTCAACGCGCTCAACGCACCCGATGGCGACCAAGGCAGACGACACAAGCGCAGCGCCTCCCTTTTCGAGGACAACAATACCGACACCATGACCACTTGTCTCCTCCTTCCCACGATGAGAACGGCATCCTCGAAGGCCTGCGAACAAAGGTTCTTCCGGATCGCCTGCACAACGCTGCTCTCCACGCGGAACAATCGCTCTCTTTCTGTCCCTTTGCTGTCGAGTTCCGGCGTACCGATGGTAATCTCCACCGGGCCAGAGTCCAAGCGGGCGAATCTGCTGGGGGGCAGCAACTTGGGCGGCTATAACTGGCTCATTTAGGGCTTGATCTGCCGACTGGCCAGATCCCCACGAATTTGGGATGGAGCGACTGAGACAGCAGGAAAGAGGGTGTTGGGATATGGCAAGCACCAGGTCCAGTTCAGAAGGATCTGTGTTCCTGAGCTACCTGCCGGTGGGGGATAGATGGACTTTTGGGGACTTGAAAGATCCATAACTGGGAGGCCTCGGGGTGAGGAGAAATACATTACCTACTTGACTTGGGTGTAGTAAAAAGCTTACCCGCGACCTTTTCCGGGCAACTTCTATGAATTACGCACTCAGGCGCACGTTTAATCCAATTCTTTGCTCCTACCGTAGACTGTCAATTTCCCTACGTTCACAGCTGCAAACAGTACACTATGCCCAGATTCTCAACTTAGCCTCAACCCATCACACCAAAACAATCCTCTCAAAACCGTCCCACCGCCAACACGGATAAGAAGCCCGAGCGGTGCAAAGGTTCGTCGACGATTCAATTTTGCTGATTTCTCTCTACGATAGGCTCACAAAACTCGAAGAGGTCGCCAGGGAATTCCTCCAATTTCTTCTCCAGGATACCTGACCTCTTTAACATGTTACAGGGTGAATTTCTGACATGCAGCCGTGGGTCATAATCTAAATAGCAATGACCGCTAATATGTCTTGAACCTCCCTCTTTCTCGTGCAGTGACGCTTTCCTCCGCTCGTTGGTCATCGCCGTTAGAACACGGCTGCTCCAGATCCCTAATCTCACCACCTTCTCCTTCCCCTTCTAGCTCTTCAACCCCGTCCCAGAACTTACGGACCAGAACGAACAGCATCTCCGCCACCACCGGCGCAAACACCGCAATGGCCATGACCTGCCCAAACCCCCAGTCATTTCCCTCATAATGTCCCCTCACCGCAAGAGCAAGTTGTTCCTGGAGGCTCCTTAGCCGCCAGAACCCCCACAACAACGGAGCCGCTAGACAGAAGGGCACTCCGACTAGGCAGCACCTGGCCCATCTCCTCCTGCAGAGTTGCGCAAGGCTATCCACAAGCCATTTAGTCTTCTCTCGAACCGACCATTGTAAGCGTTGTCCCTCCTTCTTCCTGACCCTTTGCACCCTCCGCAAGATGACCGGCACCGAGATGAAGACGGTGAACAGCAGAACCGTCAGGGACGCTACCATGTGCAGGGCCCCGAGCACAATGTGCTCTGTGGACGAGAGCAATGGGATTTCCAGGACGCCCGAGTCAGCCGAGTCAGTAGCTCCCCGAGAGGAGCCAAAACAAACGCGCTCTACAGCCCGCCACTCATCCTCGGTGACATAAGTCACGCCCCCATCGCCTTTGCTCTCGCCGATGCTGGAGGGCGCCCAGTAACGTATCGACTGCGAGAAGAAGGTGTACACGGAGAGCGAAACCGTGAGTGCCAGCATGGAGAGCCGGTACGGATGGCGGGCGTGGACATCGGATCCATCATGGGAGGGGCCACCATGCGCTATCGAGCAGGAAGTGGATGACAGCAACGGAATGGGCGCCAGCAAGGGGAGCAAGCTCGCAGTGGAGACGATGCCCGCGATGCGCACCTCGTACTCGCCAACGGAGGAGCGTTTGGTCTCCAGATCTTTCGGCGCAAGGATGGTGATGGTAGCGATTTGGATGACGAAGGCGAAGTAGAGCGCGCATTCGAAAAAAGACGAGAGGCCCCCGACGATGACCGCTTGGAAGGTAGTGGTAGTAGTAATTATTGTTGGAGGTCTCAAGGGGGACGGCTGACATTTGTTGAGGAGGAGGAGGAGGACGCATAGGATCGTGCCCAGAGAGACCGACAGGGCGTAGCCCGTAGCGACCTATTGAGATCCGAAAGCGTGTTGGTATTCTGCCTCGAGACCCTTTCGCCCGGGAATTGGGCTGAGAACTTACACCGATACCTGAAAGGTCCGGGACGCCAAACCCCCAGAGCGCCTGGCATATTGGCTGCTGGCACTGGCGCAGCAACGTCTCGTTGAAGGAAGTCCGGTTGCGCAGCAAGTCGGTGTAGTCGCTGAACAAAGTGAAGGCGTCGAGGGCTGAGCAGTCTATGACGGCGCTAGGTTTTGCCATGATGATGGTGTCGATGAGGCCTAGCTCTAATTACCTGGTATCAGAGGAATATGTTTCATGGAAAACCCGACAAGACTTTGCGCGTTCCCAAGATATGAAAGGGATGATGGGACATGGCGGAGATAGATATAACGGATGGTTACACTGCATAACACCGACCCTCAGCCGCAGCTTGGCGGCTCCGGCCGACCACTAGCAACCCCTCTCAGCCCCCTCTCAGCAATCGCGGCTTCAAACTTGAAAGAAAAGGTAGGTGCCGCGATTCCCCCCTTTTTTTTGGAGTCCGTTTTCCCCTTCACACTATCGAGTAGGGTCGGCATCTATCGCCATACTTTGAGAGATAGCGACACGATATGGCCGCCATTTTGCTGACACTGATATTCTTGCTCGTGCGTCAAGCATGGTGCGAAGAGTCCGGCGGTCTTATCAAGGCCACATCATCGTTCGAAGCCCCGAAACATGAAATCACACCGGCACCTGCGTCACTCCCTGGAAGGGCGTGGAAAAGGGAGCTGGGCAGCACAAGTCTGGATATCTGCGGCTACGTCGGATGCAAGTAATGTCCTTGCTCAGCGAAGTCTTTAGGAAGGTAACTGACCCCGGCTCCTAGCTATGCCTCTCGCCTGCATCGACGGAGCCACCTGCGAGTTCGCCGTAACCTTCCAGACAGGTTCGCCCAAGACATTCGGCCATGCAGGATGCTGCCAGCCCGGAACGGCGCCATGCACGCTGTTTACAACTTGCTTTCCTTCGGAGCAGCAGGGCTCCCCGCAGGCTCTCTCCGATCCCAGGGCTCTGGTGTGCACCGGCTCCTTCTCGCAGTGCTGGACCTACTCCTGGGCAAACCAGGGCCTCACGTCGTATGTGTGTTCCTCTGCAAGTGGGAAGGATCTTGTATTCGTACCTTCGAGTTCCAGGACATCATACTCGGCAACCAGTAGTGCATCGGTAAGACCGACCCCGACACAGACGGGAGCCAGCGGCTCCCCTAATGGCGATTACTCTGGAGGATTGAGTCAGGGGGCCAAAATCGGAATAGGAGTCGGGTTCGGCCTTGTAGGAACGATACTGTTATCGATAGTCGTCTTGATCTGTCGCCCGGTCTGCCGGTCTCGGACTCGGCGACGGCGGGGGGTCATAGGCGAGGTCAATCCGGCTTATGCTGCACCAGTGGAGGTCCGGGAATGGAGAAGAGCAAATGAAAGGAGTGGAGGGATCCCAGGCAGGGCACCGTCCTAAACTCAAAGGATAGTAGTATTCGCATTGGGTAAGGGCGCGTTCGTTTGCCATTTTAACTCTTGTTTGGAGATCTGCATCGCGTGTGTCACCAGGGGACCTTGGCCCTGGCATTCTTGAAACCCGCCTAAATGTCAGCCAGTAAAAAGCAACCCCTTGGCTGCAATCAGATTGGCGGAGTTTTGCAACAAACAATCCAACACTTTCAACTTTGTCCTGTCGTCTAGCTTCGTTCCTCAAGGCTCTTTAGGCAAACCGCTTGCGGTTTGCATCTCTCGAGCAACGACCTCAGGATCATCCGCTGGTTCTGTCCCTTCCTTGTACTTTCCCTTGTGTCTAGGACCACTGAAAAAGGGATGTTGATCCTTGCCATGAACCGCGTCTCCAGGCAGAACCTCGCCCGTCTGTGATATGCCTGCATACATGGCGTCCCTGTCGATCCTATCCTCCATGGAAGTTCTTCTCTTTTCCAAGTCCAATGTGGTTTCGTCCTCCATGACTCTCTCCCTGTAGGCGAGGTCTGTATCTTTTCTCTTTGGAAGCATCATGTGCTGCGGGTCAACCCCTGCGGCTAAGCGCCGCTTCTCCCAGTCTGAATCATCCAGGGCACGTTGCTACTTGTCCCGCTTTTTGGCCCTATGACTCATTTTCCCCTCCCGTTCTTTGACGAGGCCGTCTTCGCCACGAAGGGGACCTTCGGGGGGCCCAGGCTGACTACCCCGGGGTGCGAAGGGGCCGGAACGGCCAGAACGGCCAGCGCGACCGGTACTTGAGCCAGAAGAGGCAGGACGGCTACCGCCTGATTTAGAAGACGCGGAGCGGCCATCACCTGAGCCGAAAGCGCCAAGGTAAGCCCTAGCTGGACGGGAGGGGCCAGGTTCACCGCTAGCCGGGCCGGAAGCGGGTGGGGAGTCAATGCGGTACTCGGCCTGCTTCTGGGTATCGTACTTCTCGGAGTTCTCGTAGCGGCGGTCGTAATCGCGCGTCTCGTAGTGGGTGGCGGTGTAATCGTAGTCCTCTGCAGCATGGGGGTCGGTAGGGAACTTTGAGCTACGGTAGTCATCGTCTTCGTAGTAATAAGACTATTGTCGGGACGTTAGAAAGTTACCGAAACTACGTCAAGCGGGAAAGAATACTTTACCATTGTCAGGTGGTACTCGTAGCGGGATCAGAGTTGTTACGAAGATTGGTGCTATTGCTTGATCACGAGATCTTGCAGCTGTAAACGAGATGTGTGGTCTGAGAAGCCGTTGGATCTGGTTTAGGTGATGGTGCTTGCTGGCAGGTGGAGCGGTGAACACGTGAGAGATATTGTAGGATTGTACCGAGTCTGGGAGGAATATTTGCCTGGGTGCCGGTGCTGACGGAGGAGACATGGACCGGGACCGTGGGTGGCAGACGGCTCCATATACCCAAGAACCGGCCGATGTTGAGCTGGGGTCCATCTCTATTATGACCCGGATGCTCAGGTTTCAGGTCCGAAAGATAAATATCCCTTGATACGTGGCTGCTTTTGGGATCAGAAGCTATCCCTGAGTCATTACTCGCAGGCCAGAGACGGAATGATGAGGAGGAAACAAGTTTATCGCGTCATTGCTGGCGGCAAAGCCCACAGACGCCTGAGTATCTAGGCACCGGGGGTCTTGTGGACGGAGGCTCAGGCTAAAATACATGGGCGTGATACTCCGCGTAGAGTTGCGATGAAGGGAGGCCTCTTGAGAATGTGAGATGGCATCACATCATGACCCATTAGCCTTGCTGCTAAGGCAGGCCAAAGGAATCCTCCGCACTAGCAGATAGGTAGTAGCCAGGGAGCTCTAGTCTGACAGCGGTCGAGCAGGAACATGTGCAGTCCATCGCAGAGAGGAAACATGGCATCGGATCTTTGCACCCATTGACTCACTTTGATGTCGCCCCCCTGACCTCTTCCCCCAAGGCCCAGCCCATGGCTCACATGTTGTTATCACCGCGTAGCGTGAGCACGTCGTAGGGGGCACAACCTAGGCCCGATTAGTAGAGCGCAGTAGTTCGTCTGGTTTAGATCAAGGCATTCAATTCCGCAACTCCCTACGCAAAAAGCTATGTTGAAGTTTACCTGATACTACCCGAAATACAGGAGGCTGCTCCTGTTCCGGCCGCAACCCCTTTCATGCCTCAGATTCCCAACCCATCAACCCCAGCCTCCTTTCTGGTTGATCGGTCCTCTCTATCTACACTGAGCCATAGTTGTATCCACCAATTTGCGCCATCAATCAAAGTGTCAGTAAGCTAGTTACCATTTCCATCCACTGGGTACCCCGCCTCCCCCTCTCGAAGCCCTTCCGTTGTACGCTTCAAGACCCCAAAGTGCTGATAGTCCTCAGCCCCCCTTAGCAGCAAGGGTACTGGCTTGGCTCAGAGTCCCAAGTGCCGGAAGTCTGTGCTTCAGAGACTCTGTGCCTGTTATGTCTCACGAAAGCTCGATAGCCACGGACACAGAACCCTTCGTCGCTCTCAGGCATCCGAAAGAAGGCCTGGGCCGCAGTACTCGAGAAAAACGCTAGTTCGGCGGTCGATAGGGGGTGTCCGGTGCTTGGCGGTGTGATATGGACGGAAAAGACGCGCCCCACGTTTGTGATGTGGGCCAGTAGCTCCGGGCAAGTGACGTCAGGTGGGAGGCTCTCGATCCACAGGGAACAGTTCTTGTGGTGCGGGATATTGGCGGGTACGTTTCGGAATCCGCGTGGATCGCCGGTGTAATTCGGCGAAAAGCCGTTTGCGATGCGGAGGGCAATCTCGTAGGGCGAAAATAGTCTGTCTGCCCTGTCCGCGGCTCATCTCCGTCGGACGGAAAGCAAAGTCAAACGTTCTCCAGTCAATACTGGGTCCCTGTGGCATCGTGGATTCTAGCAGCATAATCGACAACCGATTTCGAAGGCGCTCAAAGGTGGAGATGCCTTCGAAGCCAGACGCTGGCCGCGGGGGAAATGGCCTGTTGCAAGATCGACGTAGTTCAAGATTGAAGACAAAAGGGTAGCCACGAGTGCAGAAGGAGAATTTTCGATCACTCCTCCAGCCGGAGGGGAGGAGGTTGAAAAAGCGCTGAGACAAGTAGAAAAGCTGGCACAAAGGGGATTGTCCGCAGATAACAATCAGGCACAATGTTTGACCAAAGAAAGAAGCCATCGGGATCTCACGATGCGAAGTCGGTGTATACCATTGTTGAATGGAAGACGAAACAGCGTGAACATCACAAAGAGCGGCATCAATAGCCTCAGATACAGGATGCCATCGCATTTATTTCATAGAAATTCAATATCATACCACGTTCATGCCAACGAGTACTCCGAGTCTGTTCATGCTGTGTCTGGACCAGGGCGCCTCACGGATGGTTTATTTGAACCGAGAAAACGCTGCCCATGTGTCAAATGCCACCTAGAAGCTCATCGTGGGTGACGTCCGCGGGGAGGTTGAGCAGCCAAAGAGAACAATTCTCGGTGAGAACTAAGTTCGAGGTACCGAAATGGCCCGAAGGGCGGGACAGGGCAAGATGGCGGCGATCGGCCGTGTCGATCGATTGCAGGCCGGCGACCGAACTAGACCCGGGCTAAACTCGCTCGGAGAACTCGATGTGGCCGTCGATGATGTTTGAGACGCCGCTCTCGAGGAGGCTCATGTTCGAGATTCGGATAGCGTCGTAAGATGATACCTAGGTTGTGTTCGAAGTCTGATCACATATCTTGAATCCGCTCGGTTGCTCAATGGCAGCGAGAGGACTCCGGCTTTGTGAAGAGCTTGAAGACCGTGACCACTGTAAACCAACCTAGGTACCCTACAAAAGCCTGGGAGTTGAGGTTAGCAGTCTGCCTCGGCGTCGCTGATTGAATACGAAGATGGCGATGGGCTTTCCATGTGTGCGAGAGCACTTATGCAGATCCCCCTCAACGTGAGCGATGATGGAGTCGATATCGAAGTAAAATCTCTGGCTGAAGTACTGCAGCAACGATGGTACATGGACCAAGTTCTTTGGTCCGCCAATCTAAATCACCCGCGAAGGCCCGCAACCCTGTGATTCCTCTTTCCCAGATGCCGCGGGTTTGCAGCACCGAAACTTTGTTTCGGCTGAAGACCGCGATAACTCTGTGATTTCGGATCCATAAGCCGGGGCTACTGTTGCAGATCCGAAAAGCGCCTGCGCCGGGTCGCTTGAGAAGAAAACCACCTTGGTAGCGTAGGTGAAATGACCTTTGGCAGGCTCCGGCGGGTTGATATAGGTGTTGAAAACACGACCGAGGTTGTGGAGGCTGGCGAGCAACTCGTGGTGTGTGATGTCGGCAGGAAGATTTTTGAGAAACAAGGCGCAGTTGAGCTGCTCATCGGGCACATTGGCGGCGATTCTTCTGAATTTCGTCGAGTCCCCTTGATAACTCGTGGGTTGTTCCGTGTCACAGAGCGCTGCGTGCTCTGTGTTACCCAAGACTCGAGGCGGACGGTTGTGCCAAGTCGCCATGTCCGTCGGGCAGAAAGCTAGGCTCTAGCATGTCCACTGGATCGGGTTTGCCGCTCCGGAAACGTATCTAGGGTTGTGGAAAGCAACAGTGGCCTTGGGCGGGAGCATATCGAAGGTGTGGTGTAGGTCGATGCCGATGGCAGGGCCAGAGATGAAGTTGCCGCTCTTGAATTTATGATGTGAGGAGAAAGGACGCGGACCGCAGGAAGAGGAACAGAGGGGGAATAAGTTGCGCAGCGGGCAAAGAATACATAGTGGAGCAAAGGTCTGCTACTGTGTCGACGACAACAAATGCGAGCGACCTATTGTGCAATTGACGGCGGTTTCCCTTTTTCCTTATCTATATTTACTCTGATTCTCATACCGCTGCTTGATGGACGAAAACACCTCGTGTTGAACCAAGTCAATGATGAACGACGAGGCAGCAAAATTTCACAAGTCGCTTCCTCAACGGCATGTTCCCTACCAAGAGCAGACACATGGCAGCAATGAGGTCTACGCGTATGCGGTAGGTTGAAGGTCACGTACCATCCCACTGTATGTACCCCCGTTTCTTCCCCAGGTTGACTAACACCAGTTGATGACTCTGGAGCACGCTGAGAAACTCTGCCAGGAGGCTTTGCATCAAGCGTAGTAGTCACGATTGGTGGCTCGAAGAGCCGATGTGTCATGAATTCTAGAAAATAAACACCCAATAGGCATAGGGGTATTGTCAAACGCAATATGATATATCCAATCAAGATTCGCGTGTCCCATCGCTCTCAATGACGTAGCCACCAAACGCCTTCGTCGGCACCTTTCGTTCAAACAAGATGTCCAATTCTTCATAGGTCCTCCCTTTTGTTTCGGGCACGCGTAGATATGCCCAGACGAGACACAACCCAGCCAAACCACCAAAGAAGAATCCTAGCTTTCCCTGCATGTTCGCCTGGTCAGGGTTGATCATGTATGGAATCGCCACCGTCATGATGCACCCGAGAACACCTTGCGATGCCGTAGCGAGCGCAATGCTTTTCGATCTCACGCGCGTAGCGCTAGCCTCGGAGATGATGACGAAGCAGACTGGGCCGATGGAGATATCGTAGAAGAAATTCCAGATCAGCATCAGTGAGGACTGCGCCCAGATGACGCTTGTGGGCCGGCCAGGGATGCAATCGAGTATGCCAATGATAAGTTGCAGCACAACAAGGAAGGCAAGGCCGGAGTTGTAGATCGTGCGGCGGCCATAGCGGATGATCAAGGGCCATGATGCCAGAGTGCCGACGAAGCCGACCGCTGCGGAAATATTAGTTTTGCGAAGCGTTCATGGGAGGGGAGTATGCTCACCAAGAAATCCGATGCCCATTGAGAAAGCGTCCTCGGTCGGTAACCCGGCCAGCTGGAAGAAATATGTCCCGTAGTTGATCAGATAGATTCCGCTCAGTACCTGGGTGCAGTAGACGCCGACAGAAATCTCGGTCCGCCGAAGGTTGACGCCTTTGAAACAATCCCAATAAGTGCTACCCATCTCGAGCTCCTGTTCCAGACGATCGGTCTCGGCGATGACCGCCAATGTCTGCTGGACGTTGACCTTCTCAGAGGCTAACCTCCGCAGGACAGCCTCAGCTTCGGCCATTTTGCCTTGTCGCACAAGCCACCAGGGGCTTTCGGGGACCCAGAAGAGGCCAGGGAGAATGGTCGCGCACCAGAACCACTGTAGGGCAAAGGGGATCGAGTAAGCCCAGTGGTCATTGAGCTTGCTCGTACCAGCGCAGATCCCATTTGCTAGGAGCTGACCCATGACGAAGCAGAGATTGACGTAGCTGGTGACGATGCCGCGAATTGCCATCGGGCAGACCTCAGATGAGTACGCGGGAGCGATGACAGCGTAGCAGCCCAAGACTAGGCCGCCTAGCAGCTCACCTACCAGAAGAACCTCCAGCGAGCGGGCAAAGAACTGGATGAAAATGAGCGCAGCTGTCAAGACGACGCAGGTCCCAAACGTCAACTTCCTGCCATATCGCTCCATTGGGTAACCAGCGAGGAGGGCACCGACTACCTGGCCTACAGGATTTCCCATCGAGAGGCCTGTCTGCCATGGTGCGCTTATGATGTACTGTTTCTGTCAGTTCATCGTGTCGGGCCTTGACAGGGGCCGAGGCGAGAGCTCACATTTCCATCGTATAAATAACCAAAGTCTTTCTGGAACTGCGGCATGGCGTAAAGGTTTCCGAGCAGCTGCGGGTCAAATGCCAGCATGATGACACCAAGCGACACAAACGCAGACCAGCCGATGGCCGCTGGGTACAGCTTGCAGGCCTCGAAGAAAGTGAGATTGTGCTCAAAGTCCACCCCTTCGTCGACAGAGGCATCGATGGTGACGGCGCCGGGTTTGGTGTCGTCCGGGTCATCGGCCGGGGCCATGCTGTCTGGCTTTCCCATACTGAAATCAACACCGCTGGCTCGCGAAGAGGTTTGAGAGGATGGACGGAGGCTGTCGTTTTGTGGCGGGCGAGCGAGTTGCCCGATGTTAGGTTGCAGGAGAGGAGTGCGCTCGGAGCAGGACAAGCTGCCCGAGGTCTGGGGAGCGGCCATCGCGTGGCATTTATTGTGATACCACCCCCGTTACCCCGCCGGTTGGTTGGTTGCAACGGCGTGCCAGTGGTCTGCCCGTCAGATCCTCCCTCGCCCCGGGCCCAGCTATTGGAGCCAGTCGATCCTCGAGGATTTCCTCGACCGCCACTTGCTACCCGCTTCTATCGTCCGGGGTGTCCAGTTGCGACTATAGCACGCGGTGCGACCCCAGTCAGAGGGCGCCGTGAATGGTTGGAGGGGGTCGGAATGGGCCGATTCAGGCTGTCATCTGGGTGGAGATCCCAGATAGGTGCACCGTCCGGCAGTAGACAATCGGTGCCGCCTGTCGTGCAACTCAAACCACTCCACCCTTTCTTCCGACCTTATCTTTCGCACAGAACCCACGTCGTTGAGATGGGAGAGCTGCAGCAGTGGACGGGATTGCTCTGCCTCTAAGGACCAGGACTTCCCTGGCTGTCAGCGCACGTCGTTTCCCCGCGTTTGCCGTCGCAGAGAGGAACAAGCAGCGGGTCGGTTGCTACGAGACAGGAACGAGCGCATTCCAGTGAGCTGTCGGCCGCAATTCTCACCTCCTCAGTTGCTCTTATGGTCTTGCGTGTCGGTGACGGGAGTTTGAACAACGGCTGTCGTTCCTTTCCCCCAGGGGTCGCCTTCCATGAACGGTGGCGGCCGGTGGCTTTCGGCCCGCCAGCTTTGACCCAATCACCTGGCAGGTGGCTGCGTTAGCGCCCAGCGAAGCTTTTCAGGGTGGTCTGGGCGCCCAACTTGGCAACGTTACACTGCAACTGGCGACGAAGACGAAAACATCGTCAACCCCTCAACTTTGCTTACCATGACCTTGCATTGCTCACAGGCCATGCCACAACAAACAAGAGCTCAAGATCCAACCCATCGTCACAATTGCGCATTCCCCCTTCCCAGACTCCGCGGGCGCGCTTTCTAAGGCGCCCAATGCCACCGCCACCGCGTCAGATCGAACTTCTCCACAGCTTTGCGACAGATCCCGGCAAAGCACCCGTCGAAAGGACAACCAATAGCAGACGGGATGGCCCCGCCCCTTCTGCTGCGCCGCTGGCAACAGGGGTTAATTAAGTGCGATACGAACGCGATAAGGCATGTGGAAATTCGAAGATCCTTCTGAGCAGACACGAACAAACGCAATTCGAGATATACGTGTCGCCTGCTCACACTGTCGTCGCTGGCAATTGATCGCTGCCTCAAGACACAAGGAGCACGTATCTATCGATGCGCAATCAACGGATCAGGGCCAGCGGAGCATCATGGCGCTTCTCCCCGGGAATTTCCGCGTGGCGCGCAGTGTGCTGCCTATTCTCTTCCTCGTCGTCCTGAGCTTCGTGCTCTTCTACGGCTACACGATACAGTCGGGTGGCGACGCCCTTCACCTACCCTCGATTCCCTTCATCAAACCGAAGCCTACCGACAGAAGACCGCCCACAACGCATGCACCACCAACGTACAAGCCTACGCCGACGTGGACGCCAGTGGCAGTCACCGACCCCTTCCCGCTCCTCGCGACATCGACCGCTACCCCGCCCCCGATTCCCGAATATAACGTCCCGCGCCCGAACCTGCACGTCGAGTACGGCCTCGATGGAATACCGCCCCTTTACATTGGGTTCACGCGCCAATGGCCGATGCTGCTGCAAGCGGTGGTCTCCTACATCACAGCTGGATGGCCCGCCGAAAGCATATACATTGTCGAAAATACCGGGGTCCACAATAGCAATCGGGATGGGAAACTGTCGTTACAAAATCCATTCTATCTGAACCACACTACATTGAAGCGGTTGGGTGTCAATGTTGTTCAGACGCCCGTCTTGTTGAGCTTCGCCCAACTGCAGAACTTCTTCCTCCACGAGGCGTACCAACACGAACACCCCTACTACTTTTACAGCCACCAGGACGCGGTTGTTTTTTCCTTTGAGGACGGTCCGGACAACACCCATAGACCGGGTGATGGAGAGTGGCAGTTCTACGACGAGGACGACAAGGAGGAAATCATGCTCCCGCCTTCGGCGCGACAGTCAGGGTATCGGACTATCTACGAGAACTGTCTGCGCGAGCTCAACCAAACAGTCGAGAGAGGCGAACGGTGGGGGATTCGATGGTTCCAGTATGACCACCTCGCACTGGTCAACCGTGAGGCTATGGAAGCCGTCGGGGGGTACGATACGATGATCCCATACTACATCTCCGACTGCGACTTTAATGGGAAGCTGTTAATGGACGGCTGGACCACAAAGCACCGTCGCGTCGGCATCATTAACGATATTTCGAGCGTCATGACGGACCTCGGAGCCCTATACCGTCTACCACACATCACACCAAGCTTCTCAGATCCAAACCCTCTTCCCCCAGCGGTGGAAGCGAAGATCAAGAGCGACAAGGAGAAGGCAGCAAAAGAAGCGGAGGAAAAGACGGCAATAGACAAAGCCGCCAAACTGGCCGAAGCTGTCAATCCACCTCCTGTCAAGCGCAATACGACAACGATGCCGGCAGACCCGGTTGAGTACTTCCGCATTCTCAATCAGCTCGGTATCGACATGGGGCAACACAAGTACCGCGACAAGGACAATTTGCGGAACACGTGGCAAACAGCGCAGCGTGGTGGGGTTGGCGAGCCGTTCCATTACGACGCCGTGGGCTTTGGGAAAGCATTCGAGATCCTCACGGAGGCCGGAAAGGGGGTCTATCGAGAAAAATGGGGGCATCGTGACTACGATTTGGCTTCAGGCACGGCGTTGCGGTTAGAGGACCAATGGCGTGTTGAGAAGGACTGGGAGAAGCCCAAGGAGGAGCCCAAGAAAGAGCCTGAGAAGAAGGAAGGGCGGTGATCACCAAGGGCTGTGTATTTATGTCATGAATAAGATAGACGCATTGTATTGGTAGATACGGCTTGGGTAATCGTCTTCAGTGTATAGAAGGCAGGGGTGGAAGCAATTGTAAAGTTTTTGAGTACCTCGGTACTGGAGGCGATTTTCGAGCTCAGGTCCGCGGATAAGAACAGTGGCAATGGGCCAGAGAAAGGGCTAGGCCTGAGGAGACTGCGGTGATGGCATGAACTTATTATGAGGGAGCACCGTCGAGGGCTGGTGTAAGTTGGGACAAAGTTTTGTCAACTTCTAGTCACACATGACCAATGTACAAATAGATCAAACCCATTATACGAATATAGCTTTCTCTCACTCTCCAAGTTCAACGCATATCTCCATCTAAGAGCTGACAGTGAGGCTAGCCCCCTCCTCCAGGTCCTTAGGGTCCGCCAGCTCGATCGTAACATCCGACCCCTGCGAATAGACTCGAAGGCCAATGACACAGACAGCGTTCCAAGCCGATTCGTTGGGCTCGCCGGATTCACCGCTCTCTTCCTGCCCTTCATCTCCGCCTGCATCGAAGATAACAAGGGCATCAGGGGGGCCGTCCTCTTCCTCGCCTTCCTCTTCCCCTTCGTCCTCCTCTCCCTCTTCTTCGTCATCCTCCTCTCCCTCTTCTTTAGCTTCCTCCTTGTTGCTTTTCTTAGCTTTCTTATCCTTCTTCGTCTGTGCCTTCTTCCCCTTCTCTTCGGGTTTATCTTTCTTTCCCTTCTTCCCCGCCTTACTTTTCACTGGCTTAGCCTCCTCCTCCTCTGTCTCCTCTTCGTCTTCATCATCTTCTTCATCCTCTTCTGCGTCCTCCTCATCTCCATCCTCCTCTTCGTCCTCCCACTCATCCTCCTCTTCCTTGACCGCAACCTCCTCAGCCGCCTCTTTCTCCTTCTTCTCGATCTCCCTCGCAAGATCAGACTTCAACGCCTTCGCATGCGCCAAATCAAAGCTCAACCCCACCTGCCTTAGCTTCTGCGGCTTTCGGTCCGCCAACACACGCACGACGTCCTCGATGGCTGGCTTCTCCATTTTCTTGGCTGTGATTTTAGGCAGGACTTCGTACGTGCCTGGCTCAAGCTCGACCTCGCAGCTGACGGAGCGGGCGGCATGGTGGAAGTTTTGTGATCTGGGGCGCACGCGGCAGATGTAGTCGCCGGGCTCGCTGCCTTGCTTTTGGAGGATGAAGTGTAGGATGAAGTTGTATTGGCCCTCGAGACCGCTGAAGTAGCGCGTGTCGAGCTGGGTGTGTTAGCGTGGCTGGATATGGAGGGACAAAGGGATTGTAGCATACCTGCTGCAGAACAAAGATGATGGTGCCTGCTTCTTTGACCTCGACGACGAACTTTCGCTGGAGGTAGCCGGTGAGCCAGGCAACGTTGACGCCTGTCCATTCTTGTGTCACTGTCCAGCTGTCGTCGAAGAGACGCGTGCGGTACAGGTTGGTGAAGGTGCCGAGCATGTCGTTGTATGTCATCCAGAACACGCCGTCGTTTTCAAAGCGGTAGTTGAGCTTGGTGAGCTGAGAGAGGTTGGGTTAGAACCGTGTTGCGCGGAAAAAGGAGGCTGACTTACCCAGTACGGAGTCCACTCCTTCGATCCGTCGCTCCAGGGCCCGTTCCATTCTCCCATACCGTCAGCGCCTCGCTCGCCCCAGGGGTTGCTGCAAACCGTCAGAATAGGCGAATCATCAAACGACGGAGAGAAACATACCGGATCTTCACGAGACGGACTCGCTTGCCATCCTCCCCAGCTGCGTCCCTCGCCTCAAGCAGCGAGTAAGCATGCGCGTTCGCCAGCCCATTCTTCGCATTGACACCTGACTGATCCAGAATATCCAGGCCAAACACAAAGTGCTTCTCCTCGTTGAGTAGCTCCTTCCACAGGTTGTCCTTGAACAGCACATCCTCAAGCACCATCTCCGAGTTCACACCACCAGTCATGTCCTCCACGCCTTCACCAACCCACCCTCCCCAGATGGCGTTGTAATCTCCATGTACCTTGGCATACGCCTTCTCCAGCAGCGGCAGCCACGTCTCGTTCTTCTCCCGACACGCAGCAAAATACAGCGCATCCGATCCCGTCTGATACGCCTTCCGATACTTCCTCATCTCGCTATTGCTCGGATCATGCAGATCCCCGCCCACCGCAGCGCCGAAATCCGGCCTCGTCAGAAACAAATTATCATCCACAATCGACGTAATCCACCCGCCATCGCGGTAGAACACAAACCCATACACACCACACGCCTCGTTGCGCGCCACGCATATTTTGTCCATCAGCTCCCGTCTGTGACCGATCGTCGCAACAGCCGACAGCCACCAGCAATCCGACGAGTTCGCACCCTGCATGATATCCGAGCTCGAAAACCCATCGACTTCAAATTGCGGGTCCTCATACACCCAGTCCACGCGATGCACCGAGCGCGGGTCGGGATCGAACGACTCCCCGCTATCATCGTCGTCGTCGTCGTCATCAACCGGCTTGCCGGCGAGGACCTTGCGCAGCACCGAGATATCCATCGGCAGCGTGACGTCGCCAAACACCTTGTTGGCCTGCAGCGTCCCAAGCGCACCCTCCACGTCCTGGGGGTTCGCCCTAACGGTCGGCGAGCTCCACGTCAGACCAACCAAGCAATCACCCCCATTGCCGCGCAGGTCGAAGTCCGGGTCGGTGAACTTTGTGTTGGTGCGCATGCAGTCGCGCACGATGCGGGCGACCTTGGTGCGGCATTCGTTGGCGGCGGCTTCGTAGCCCTCGCCGAAGTTCTTCTTGGAGGCGGCGCTGTCTTGGGCTTGGGGCCGGGGGAGCAGGGTAGCGTAGAGGCTGTTGGGGAAGATGGCGGTGACTTTGCCGGGGGTTTTGGTCACGAAGCGATCCCAGAAATCGCCGATGAGATCCTGCGGGGCTTTGAGCTTGTTGTTTGCCATTGTTCCAGGTCGGGGTGGTGTTTCCCTGCTTGTATGTCTTTGTTCTTGGCGTGGAATCGCTGTTCTTGGGAAGGATCAATGGGGAGGAAACGGTTGACGATTTCTTCGATGCGTGGACGTCAGCAGAGGCTGTCTTTTATTCTTGTGGTGTCAATATTGCACTACTTTAGGTGCAGACTGCATTATCAGCTGGTACTCTCCTAGACCTTGCAGTAGCCAACGCCTCTGGGACACCGAGTTGGGGTCGTGCATTGTATTGGGCCGATGAGCCAATAATGCCGACGTCTCGGTCGCCCCCATGTCAGCCCGCCGAGGCCAAGCGATGCGGGCGAGCCCTTGTCAGCACATGAGGAGGTTGACTAAACCGGGGCCATTTGGCTTGGGGGTAATCATTGCGAGTGATTGGTTTGAGAGGCTGATCGATGTCTTGCCAGAGTAGTACGGAACGGATACAGGACGCATAAGCTGCAGCCCTAACGGCCGTCTAAGCATGGGTCGTAGCAGCTGAAGCGGGGCCAGAGGGCGCAGTTGTCAGCGCGCACGCAACGAGTTGAAGAGGGATTCAACACCTACGGGATAAAGGCTCAGCCGAAAAGAGTCTCCAGAGCCGTTGCGGGACACGAGGATGCCTTCTCGCTGTCAAGATAACTGCGAGTTCTTACGCTACAAGCCATATCAGGGTGGTATTGGACTTTCTACAGCCAAGGCCATCCTCTCCACACCGCTCCGCTAGAGTCATCGATGGTTCGCGTTCTGAGAAGTTAAGGTTAGCGTCACGGGTAGATGACGAGCTTGTCCCAGCGGCCTGGCTGGCGCTGCGGGTTGAATCCCCCTTGTTTGTCAAGTCGCATGGGTGCCGTTGTGTGATGCTATCAAATGTTGGCATAGGACTCGTGAACACTCGAAAGGACTTCAAAACTTGGCCAGTACTGCAAGTCTATAAGTCGACTTCGTGGGTCATGCCAAAATTGACGCATATACTGGCGTTCTTTTGGTAGTCATCCCCGTGACGCTTTGCTTGGTGGAGGGAGATGTCAGGATGGGAGCCTTTATTTAAAGGTTGTGTTTGATTGAATTGTTTTGAGGTGATTGATGGTTTCTTCCTTTAGAGAGCGGCGCTCTCCCTTCTTTTTATCCTTCTCAGTTGGCTTGTTTCGCCAGCCTGAACCTTCTTTTCACCTGCGTGGCGGTATGACTCTGAATGGCGTGTCGGCATGACACGCATGCAAACCCTCAAAGAAAGTTCTCCTAACGTCGGGTGTGACGTTGAAAAACAAAGTTTTTCTTAACCGAATTGTTACAAGATATTCACATCTGCTCTGAAGCCTTCTTCAAATGTGCGAGATTCGGGGTCGCTCCCAGTCAGCTTCCTGGCCAGAGGTTTTGATTCACTATTTCTTCTTGAATTCACTTCTCATGCCGGGAAATTCTACTAGTACTTATTCGTGAGAGCCGTTTTCCCCAATCCGCCACGCTGACTTCTCCCCATCCTGAAGCAACCTGCAACCTAGCTGGATATTTTTGCAGCTTTGTTTCTAATTCATATCTCTAGGAGCGCGTCGAAACGACCGAGATACTTGACCTCTCGAAATGGCCCCGCTAGACTTCGCCTCTGATGGCATCACAGGCCCATCGCCGCAGCCATATCGCGCAACCGGCTTTGCTAAAATTCCGGCCGCTCTCGCTCACCCCGAACCCAATATGAACCAAGGCCGTTCGATGCACAACGATCTAGAGATCAGCCGGTTTGGTCCGCCCGTCCCTAGAGGTTCTCCTGGGAGCTACGCTGGGGTTCTCGAAGGACCTCATCGACGCCACCTCGTGAGTGTGGTCACGGAGGCTCCAAATTCGATGATGATCCATGCCCAGCACAGCGAAGCCGCCCCCTCGCTATCCCCGGCAGCTGCCACAGCTGGAACCAGATCTAGACGTTTTCCAGACGGCGGCACCAACGGTGCTCCGAAATTAGCCCTGCCATTGTGGAATTTCAACAGCGACGCGTTCCAAAAGATGAGCATGGCCATCTGGGATCCAAATACAAAAACCACACTCACGAAGGAGGAGATTTCTCTCCGACAGGAACTGGGCTGCTCCCTCAACTACAATGGAGAGCCCGAAAACCCACGCAATCTGTCGGCCAACATCCCCCACAGCGAGAACTGTTCCCTGTGGCTCACTGGCCTCCCGGCTGATGTGAGCTACGCCGAGCTTTTCGTTCGGCTCCGGGGAACTGGGAAGATTTTCGCTACATACATAAACCACGCTTCTCCAGAGAATGGACATGTCACCAGTGCCGCAAAGGTGACATTCTTCTCCTTCGCTTCAGCCCAGGCTCTTTTCAACAAATTTGGAAGACCGGAGTCCACTCGCGTCGCTAGGCTTCGAGGACGTACGGTGACGGTCCGCATGAACCGCATCAAGGTGTCGGAGTATCAGACTCACGGCTTTAGCTAAGAGGATGAGGCTGGAAACGAGCCATCCAGGGTGCTTATCATTACCGGCCCAAGACTCTTGGTTGATGTAGCATCGCTGATGGCATACTTTTCCCAGCGGTTCTTCTTCGAGTTGGACCAAGTGGTCCCCTTGCAGGAGGGAGACATCCGCTCGTATGAGCTTCGCTTTGCCAGCTTCTACTGCCAAGCGAGATCCGCGTACCTCGCCTTGGTGAAGGAGCCTTTCTTCGCCCAGATGGGCGTCACGGTTCGGTATGGACCTGATCCCTGCGGGGAATAGACAACTGCAGTGTTGGCCTTCTCACGGGAGGGAAGGGGATGAGGAGGATTGGAGCTGAGCACCCAGCACATACCGAGATAGCAGATATGGTTTTATCCGAGGTGGAGCTTGCAAATTGAGGAGATCAGCCGTCATTTCCAACGACTCTTTGTTCATGAACCTTGTGATCCCTATTCTGAATGCTGCCAGGAAGGGTCCCACTAGCCTTGGATCACAATATGATAGTCATCAAGTAGTGTCCCAAGGCTTGCTTTCTTCGAAAGATACATCAGGCTTTGTGAGAAAATACAAATGCCATACAGCATACATGTAGGTAATTAGTGACACGTGCATGCTATGACGTGAAGTCGAGGGGGCATTGCGACTCTTATCCGCTGGTATTTACATAGCCAAAAACCGAAGACCTGACTGTCGCTGTCCCCTGGGTGTTCATGGGACTGCGAAAGTTGCCGTCGCGGAACCATTTGACAGTGTCTAACTTGCCGTGAACGGAGGGGCTATGGGGCTGCCATATGAAAATGAGAAGTGAGGCAACAAATACAAGACGAACGCTTTATAGCTTAGGTACCTCTCTAGGTAACCCCCCGGTTCCTTTCTGATGAAAGAACCTGCTTTTAGCGCGCACGTCAAACTGCTAACCCCACTCAAACAACCTCATCGGCTGGCGCGCAACGCAAATCGCACGGTTTCTGAGGCGCATAGTTTTGTTCCCAGCGAAGAGCGGGGTACATCTTCCTATCTCGCACAACGAAGGCGAGTTGATTGGCTCGTTTTGTTTTCGACACTCGAAGTTGAAGATTTTCTTCTCGACCACTTTGGAGAAACAACCTGCAAACAGAACTTAACGCCTTCTTCCACTCGGCGGGTCAACCCCGAAAAGCGCTCAGGGCACTAGCCACACAATCTGCCGAGCACCAGAACACCAAGTTGTGGCCTTCCCACTTAAAATTGGCGTCGCAGTACGAGTTTGGAAAGACAAGCACGATTTACCTGCCGACAAGATGGCGCCTGCCAACGAAATGGAACCTCACGACGAGATGTCGCCTGCGAAGATGGCCAGCGAGGTCAATTGTGCGATCGCGGACGACTCACGAGTATGTTTTATCTATCAAACATTCGAAGCCCCAGCCTACCAAACACTGCCCCGCGCCATTTCGGCCCTGCCAGTGTCAATACCTAGGTATGCTAACTCGCCGTCAGCCCCAGAACGCCGCGCAACACACTGGCAGCTCTAGGCTTGAGCGCATGCCAACCGAGCTCGTCTTACATGTCGGTAGCTTTCTCCCGGTGGAGTCACGCGTTGCCCTCGCCTTGACAAGCCGCATCATGATGTCCAAGATTGGCGGGATCGGACGTGGCAGCAGAAATATGCTGAACAAGACCTACGACGATGGCTATGGCGTTGGCGATAGGAAGACTACCTACTCTGACGATGAGTCTAGTGATGGTTTTGACGATGAGTCTGACGATGAGTCCAGCGATGAGTCTAGCGATGGCCATGACGCAGACATGGACGACATTCCATATGATGAGGAAGATGGCAACGACATCTTCTCGTCACGAAGGGCCTTCCTAACCTTATTGGAGCGCGACAGCCCAGTTCTCATTCGGTGCGACTACTGCGAAAAGCTGCACAGCCCTTTCTGTCCAAACAAGGACTCCGGCCATTGTGGCGCGCCTGATAACTCGATTTTGATATACCTCAGCAAGCGGCGTGAGGTCCGGATCACAGTCTCTCTAGTGCGCGCAGCTTCTTGCTGGCGGGAGCGTGGTTTGAAGAGTTACCGCACCCTTTTGGACTCTCTCGCCTATTCATGCATCACGAAGGTCCCCCGGACGCAGTTTTCATACCAAAAACAGACCAAGGCCAAGGTACGCTCTAGTGGTGATGTCATCCTGAAGCAGGAGTTCGTTATTGTCTCCAGGCGCTTCGGTAATGGGTCAATCCCTACTCCTCATGATCTCGCTGTTCTGAATTGCGTCCTGGGGTGGGCATCTAGGACGGGATGGGATCGGCCAAAGGAACTCAACTTTAACCTTCAGCCATATGGGGACCTCCTCAAAACCACATGCCAGTCGACCGAAGAGGTCAACGGTTGGGGCGACTGCCAGGATCACAGCCACAAATTCAACTACGACTGCTTCCGCGATGATATCGTGGCCCCGCGCAGGATACTCAGTCCCCAGCTGCTTTGCTTGTTGACACACGGATTGCCATGCGAGCAGTGCAACACGAACAGAAATGCCAAGATGCTGCTGGGTCGTGCAGACGGTCGCTGCTGCCGCGCGATAGATTACTCTCTCAACGCACGGGATGTAACGCTGGAGGGCAAGGTCGGACGTGTGTTCATCATTACTGCGTGGGAGAATTTCGGGAATGGCTGCAGGACATCGCATTGCTATTGGGAGTCTCATTTTGAGACCTCCCGGCATTGCGCGAGCAGTTCTTGTGGGACCGGTCGCGGTGGTATCGGGGAGCACTGTGAGGCTTATGAGAAGATCGATGGTGGCGCGCTCTACGTCCCGCGCGTCTCAGAGCGTCTGATTCGAGAGCTTCTGAAAGAGTAGAATTTCCGCTCCGTGGGTTCGTTCCCCTTGCAGGACGTTGGGAACCCAGAGCTTAGGAATTTATTGCACTGGCCTTCAGTCTTGTCAGAAGGGGTTCATGAGGAGGTGCTGGATAATAGATAGCGGGCTTTGAAGATGATGCCGGCTGTGTAAATTTAGAGATACATGTAGATAATGTATCTGTTTTGTGAACCTATGTTGAAAAAACCTTTGTTCACATCATGCAAACCTTCCCAAACCCACCTATAATATTACATCAGGAACCTCATTCGCACCGTGAGGGACTCTGATTGTATGATAACATGCGCTCGGGAGAGATAAAGATTTATCTTGGGGATGAGGTACAGTCTAAAACATCTTGTCGGGTGGCTTGCGTTGGGGTTATATGGTCACTCGCATCCTCAAAGGCTTTGTTGCGCCGACTGGTAGACAAAGATTACATCGGCATTGCCAAACGTCCTTATCTCGTCGCATGAAGTAATCACTTGGTTCCCTGGGAACTGAAGATGGAGGACGAACATCCCGTACACAAGCATCTCAACAACGTCGGAACGCACGCAATTGTCGACAAGTACAACACATCCCTCCGTGCCGAGATCATCAACACCCTTGCCTCGTTCAAAACGATGTTGTCCGCATTGGAGAGTCGGAAACAGACTCCAAGCCCAATCCTGTAATTCTCTGGATCGTAGTGGAACCGGACTCGACTGAGCCACTTACGGGGGGCTATGGGCCGCTCTTCTCTGTCGCGAGAAACTCTAGTAGGCTGGTATCAACGACGTGGAATGCTAGCTTCGGGAGTCCGTATTCTACCTTCTTGCTGGTCACGGCGAGGCTCTCACGCACGAGACGGGTCTTCCCATATTGAACGGACAGAGCATTGCCAGCGAAGCCACGCCCAGAAAAGAAGTGAAGATATCCCTGTACCTATCGGTAGGCGATGGTAACAAGAAATTCGCCTTGATTTCCTGGCATGTCGCCTTTCACGAGGATCAAGAGAATCCATATCGCTGGGCCGAGGGCGACCCGGCCATCCATGCTATCACCCCTGGTGATGTGACATTGGTACGAGAGAAACGGAGACTAATGAATCGATGGAGAGAGTCAGCCGAAAACGTGGTGTTGGATGGCACGGATATCACCCGCCGTCGTCTGGGCCAGATCATGTTCTCGCCCACGCTGGCCCCTGTAGCCCTGGAATGTGGCCTCAAAGGGGAGTTCTGACTACCAGACTACGCCCTAATTGCCCTCGGACGTGGGGATGGGCCGAGAGGTTTGCTTTGCTTTGGGGATTCCGTGGGTAGCGACCTTATGAAGATAAATAGGGGAAGGATCTTTGACTCGGAGATGAGGCCAGCTGGTACGCATTGGCAGAATTCACATCCATATGTCGTGGGTGTAGATCAACCTGTGAGGATGGAGGTCTAACTCCAGGGGATCCTTGAGCCTGGTAGTAGGAACCCGGTGCCCCGCATGGAAGATTCTGCCGTCAGGCGGGGTCATGCACGAAATGGGTGGCAGGAAAAATACCAAAACCCGCTGGTTTGGAAAGGGCCGTCCATTTTTTTCTCCGGTCGCTGTCGTTTTGCGAAGAGTCCCTCGCTGTCGTTTAGAGTTAAAGATATCAATTGCTCCAGTCGCTTCGTTTAGCGCCAAAGACGTGGGATAATCCCTCTGATCGCCCCCGTCACTATCTCCATAACTTGACACAGACATCAGTTTCCTCAGATTACTTGACTCCCATAGCTTCCTTTATCACTCATATTAAGAAAATTTCCAGGACGCAGCACAAGTAAGATAGCTAGCTCTGGAGACTAGGGTCTTTTTAAGAAGCTAAAGGGCCTTTATAACTATCTAAATCCTTACCTGTGTAATTAACTAGTAGAATGTTTACGTTACGTCTATGGATAACTTAATTAATATATTTAAATTACATTCCAATCACATTAAGTTTATCTTCCTCCTCTCCTTAGCTATACACCATGCTATCCCTAAAATATCTTCTTCCTCTCCTCGGCTATCTTCTTCATCTCCTCGGCTATCTTCTTCATCTCCTTAGCCATCTTCCTCATCTTCTCCTTCTTTTCAGCAATCTTACAGTCCTTTTCAGCCATCTCTTCGAAAAGGGTTTCTTACATAAAATCCTCCAGGTGAGTCTCTCCTCAATATACCGTAAGGGCTTTAAAGAATATATCCTGGATTTAATCGTAGGTGAGAATGCTCTATCTTAACCTGACCAGTCCTTCGGGTTTGTGCCAGGTGCAGGTCGTAACATTAATGCTTAGTGGACCACTAGAATCTTAGGCCGCGATATGGGCACATATGTATTTATTTTCTAGCAGTTCTTAGATGTTTATATGGTTTGTAAAGACGTGCTGTCAACTATCTACAGGTGTGTTGTGATGGTGTTACGGGTAGCATCACCCGCCGCGTGTCCAGCTCTACCTTCGCTGGAGCTAAAACCCCATAGTTTTCTCCTGGCCAGGTTTGACATAACTCCGTGCGGGAAGGGCACTGCGTCGTTGACGCTGCGCTGGCCGCGTAGAGCTATAAGGCGCGGCGCCCCATTCGCTCCACACCGTAACTGAAGCGCAAGCCTCAGCATGCAGGACCAGGGGGCGTTCGTGAACCGGGATATATGGACGCTGAACTCCCAGCGTGACCGTCGGGCAATGGATGACTCTAGCGCTCCGCCTGAATAAGGACGCCGAAGCCGAGTTGATGATCGGCCTCGCTGCCCCGGAGCAAAGCGGAGCCATCTTTCTGGGCTGCCGGCGCTCTCCTCGGAGAATGCTATTAGCCCCGCCCCGCGCGATGACAAGCACAGCCCTCCGGGTATCCCCACGATATGGGTGGCAGGCCGGCTCCGCTGGGCGTTCCACTGGGCGGCAGGTAACACCTAAGGATAGCACTAGATGGTGAAGATAACATATTGCTGTCTAGCTGACGCCAATCGCTTTGCCCACGCTTGCGGAAGTAATTAGATATAAGTGCACCATGATACTGCGGCTGCGCCAACTCAGGCAGCATTAAAAGATGAGTTCAGGTTTTGCCGTCCTAAATTCGATTAAACATTGAAGAGTAGAGGATAGGTTAGACTTCAACTGGGAAGCGTCAGGGGGGCCCAGGGAGCTCCGGACACGACTATTTATCCGTCCAAGTCTTCAGATGGCTAGAGTACAAAGATAGTAATAGATTTTAACCAAATCATCTCAAGATCTAGGCACATCCTCCTGGCCTTGGCCCCTTTCTAACAAAAAGACTCAGGGCCGCCTGAGCAACCATGGCTTTTCCGTCACGGTCCACGCGATGCCGAACCACGTAGGAGTCGAGCTCCATCTCGCCCGCACGATGCGGATCGTATATAAAACGCCAGGCTGAGCATAAAACTCGACAACCTCATAGCTGTTGTCGAATGAGCAAGACCAACACACGATGTCTCCGTTGCTATTCATGACGACAATGTTGAGATCCCAGTCGAGCACGGACGCAGTGGGATGGTCGTCGTCAGACTGTACACTGCTATCCCATGCTAGGGCTACCTTCACTACAAAGGCCGTGGTCGACGCCGTTGAGACTTGGGTGGTGGAAGTTGTGGCGACGTTGGCGGCTGGGACACTCACTACGTAGTCTAGATCGGCGACGTTGCTCGTAGTGAAGCACGAATCATCCATCGTGTCGGCGTCCCAGCCCATGGGGGACGGAGGGGGCGCGCTGCCTGACGGTACCGGTGCGACCGCGATGGCGCACGCGGCGCGGGCGTCGAGCGCGCCGGCGCCGGCCTTGCCGTCGATACCCGCAGCGACGTCACCCCACCACGTGCCACCCACCACGTTGCGGTTGGCGCTGGCCATCAGGATGGCCCGACAGGCCTCGGGCCACATCTGGAGGTCGGTGTTGGCGCTTTGCAGGAGAGCGGCCACGCCGGCGACGGCGGGCGCCGCCATGCTGGTCCCCGAGCCGAGCTGTCCGTTGGCAGCTACGGCGGTGCCGTTAGCACAGAGCTCGGGTAACTCGCGGTCGCCATACGGAGTGACAGGGTTGCCCCATGTGGACGAACCCGACATGCCCATAGCGCTGTCGTCATGGTTTCCTACCGTGAGAGTGTTGTAGCCAATGTGGTGGACATACCACGACGGCAGGTTCCCGGCGGCGTGGACAATTGTGGGGAACGGGAGTTGCGTTGTCATGTAGTCCTTGACAATGTCTTCGAGAGACAGCCGTCCCTTGCGACTGTCCTTCTGCTCGCAGCCGCGGGTGAAGCTCTGGCTTACCACGGTGCAAGAATTGTCGCATACCGCCCACACCAGTGCTTGACGCTCGTCCGCATTCGCTGAATATAGACTGCAAGACGGCGCGAACCCTCGAAGATGTCCACCCTCGCAGTTCTTTATGATGGCCGATGTAAGGCGTGCGTGTGAGCTAGGTGCCGGATCCGCAGTATATCGTCCTTCGAAAACGAGGTTCTTTGTGTTTCGGGGGCCTTTCTCGTACACGGCCACGTTTACACCACTGCCGCCGCTCCCTAGGGTGCTTGCGTTACCTTCCTCATCAACAGCAGCACAAGCATTGGAAATAGCCATGGAATTGGTGAGATTAAGCACCGCTGTCTTGTCGTCAAAGAACACGCCTCCCACGTCATCCAGTTTTGCAAGTTCCGAGACCTTGGATGCTGGAATCGTTGCCTGGATAAAGGGCAAACCTGGTGGCGACCACGTCACCTGGCCACCAAGGCGCTGAATCTCGTCCTCAATCCCCCCCTTAGAATCGAGCACGCGCTGGCGCGCGTCTCGCACGGTTTGCGGTGTTTCACGTCGCTTGTCGTAGCCGATCAGGGCTTCCCTCATCTGGGGCCACACGACGATGTCCACCGATCTCTTAGACTCGCCGCTAGGGATGCTCCCGAGGTGGCTCCAGAGATCGCCGTGAATCCGGGCAGACGGCCCAAATCCGGCGGGTCGGCGGGACTTCAAGTCGGAACGAGCCGACTCGAGATCCAGCTCTTTCCCATCTTGGCCAAAAATCATGTCGTGCACCTCGCCTGTCTTTCGATGGATAAGACGAACGGTACGCACAGTGTCGGAGCCCGACGAATCAGACTCGTCCGCAGCCGATTTCACCACGTGCGCGACGCGAAGATCTCTAGAATTTACGGTCGGAAGGTCATCCGGAGGGACGGTGAATGGGATAACGAGGTAATAGTCGTTCAGGCGGTGGATAGTGGTGTCTTCGCTATCGCTGTCCTTGGAGCGGTTGTCGTGGCTGAGCAGTTCGTTGACAACGAGATTGTATGTTCCAGGAGGGAGGGCCTGCGTGGTTACTCGTATGGCATTGTGCCAATGCTCCTCGGTAGGATTGATGTCAAACTCCTTCCCATCCCTGAGAACCGTCACAGCGCCCTGGGAACTCCCGATCTGTTCAGTGCTGTAAATGTAGATGTCCTGCCCGGGGCGAATGATTTCCCCTGGGAGAACAGAAAAACAAAGGGTTTTGCCATCGTAAGCCACCAGGAGTGTCTCTGGATCCTCAATTATTGCCGTGCAGACGGTGCCATCCGAGCATGTCGAGGCGACTGGACGGGCATCCCGGAGATCCACATATTTGTCGCCTACCCTCGCCCAGCACTGTTCAAATTCGACTGACCCAAAGTTTGCCTCGGGAAGCGGGTCCCTTGCGTCCTCCACGATCCATTCGACGGAGTCTCCTCGGAGATAGGTGCCCCGTTCGGCAGCTATGGTGAAAGAGGTGTACGTGTTCTTAGTCTCGTTGCACATAGTAACGTAGCAAGTAGTGATGCTGTTGTCCGCTGTTTCGTGGAACTGGGTCGTGTCGGGTTGGGTCGAGAGTCGACAGGTAACTCTATCTCCAGCGCTGACTTTGAAGTCGATTAGCTGGGCAGACGCTGGATACCATTGGACCCAAGCGTAAATGTCCCGGGAGATATCCCCGTTGTTTTTGAAGACGTCGTGTCCGGTCCCACATGCTACCACATCGAGGTTGGTGTTGTGTGCTTTCGCATCGGGGCCCGTGAAGCCATCGATACCGACCCACGTTGAACTATACCAAGCTTTGCTGGTGCCATCATCTTTGCCTGGGGCAGGGTTCGGGGTGTCCCAAGTGGCTTGAATTGTGACTTCGCGAATTCCTCCCGTGCTCGACTCGGAATTGTGGACAACAGCGCCAGCCCAGTTCTTGCCGGTGTAGGTGCCCGCCTCGACATTGCCAGTCGCCTCATCGGTAACCGTGCCGCTTGGGTGGACCTCCAATCGCGTAGTGACGAGCTCCGCATCCCTGATTTTGGATAGGAGCTCCACCCACGCAGCCTCTTGGCCAGGGGTGTCAGTGGTTCGGTGGGGAAGGCCGTAGGACTGCAATTCTTCGCGTGTGGCTCGGAGCGGATCGAAGCCTGCCGGAATCGGCTTTGAAAATCGAATACCATCGAGGACGCGTTTAGCATGCCCGAATCCCGGCGCGCTGCGAACTGGGGTCGTGGTTTGAACCGAAGACTCCTGCATGTTAACTGGTAGCTTTGAGGGAGAGATTTTGCGGCTTCCAAGGAAGGACTAGGAGGCAGTCTCAATTACGGATGAAGTGAAGGGCTTGACACTTGAATTTCTGATGTCCAGGTGCTCACACAGGTAAAATACATAAGAATGCATTGGCACTCTGCCGCTTGAAGAATTTCAGACGGCTAATCTCGGCTGGGCAAGCAGGAAAGCAGTTGAAGCGCTGATTTCGGTAAACAAAACGCAGGGTCACAGTAAAGATCAAAGGTAATTCGACATAACATGCTGTGAACTATCTGCCGGGGGTTGCAGGTCGCCGATGGTTAGCTGCCACTCCAGAACTTCGAAAGCTGCAGCCCACTATTTTCCTCACTCGCTACTGCAAGAACCTTGGTCAATAGGACGATGAGGCTTCTGAGGCTTCCGTTCGGCTTGGTGCCGCCGGCAGCTGATGCGAGCAAGGGCGGGGTCTCTGAGAGGTGAGTCAGATCATACTTGTCGTCACACCACCTCCTGGAGCCTCGGCGGACCGACGGCAATGAGTCCAGCCAATGCCACCGCAAATCAAGGATAACGAATAATGATTGCAGTTCTAAAGAGCGTAGGACGAAGAAGCAAGCATGCGGCTGCGACTGCATCGGTTTTACAATTAAATTCCTATTCAGGGCGGATGGTAGTACAGGCAGCAATGCATTCAGCCGTGTAACCCTTCGCTTTGAGGGCGACGAACGAACATCACTGCCGCAATCAGTGTGCAGAACGGAAAATTGACCATTCGAATTGGTGATGGTACCCTAAGATTATCAAGCGAGGAAGGGGCGGAGAGTGATTGGGGTCTTCCAAGTAAGAGTAGCTCTACCATTTGCTTGAGAGTGCCCACCTGAACGCTGTGCAACAATGGCCTAGGCGCGGGAGGACGGAAACCCCTCTTTCCAGGCGCTGCATACCCATTGTGACTGTCTTTAAGCGATACATCAATTTTTTTTTTCTCTTACTCCGCTAATCCTTCTAGTGTATTCGATGGAGGACAGCTGACGTTCCGGTGTGGTCGACGAAGTTACGGTGTTAGGCATCCTCTCTATCCTTCGTGCTCGTATTGTTATCGAGAATGGGCCAGCCGGCGCCCGGTGTGGCATACGCCAGACTGGTACCTACTGTGAGCATGCTATAGCGTCTCGTCAGTCCAAATGTTCGTCAGTCCAAATGTAAATATATGCAGGGAGCCTGAGCTCACCGTGCAAGTTTGCTGTGTAACAAAGAGTACTTCAGTCATGCCAGTAGGTTTCGGACATTTCAAATATGACTTAAACTGCCTGCCGTGCAACTTGCAGCTATGTAGGTGGAGTTGGGCTCCTGCCTGGTGTCCGCTTGGGCGCATGCTGACGTAAATACCTGTTTTCGGGTAAAATGTAGCATTCGATTTCGGCCCAACTCAGGCTTCCATCATCCCTCGTGGAGGAGAAGTTTCTCAGAGGTCTGAAAGTGTGAATTCTGACCCTTGAGGAACCGGAGAACAAATAGGAGACGGCGGGAGGAAAGAAATCGGGAGGATGGCAGCCACCCTAAAGCTCCCTGCACATAAAGCTTTTGGTGGGTAACCCTATTCTTCAGCAACCACTAGTTCGCTCCGGGGGTGCTGATATGGCTGTCCTGCAGAAATTTAGTTGCCTTGCATATATGCCTTGCGGCCAGGGCTTCACAGTATCACTTGTTCAATCCCTCTGAGGACGGATAACCCTGCTCCCCGACTCCGGGTAGAGAAGGGTCCCCGTCTAAGGAGGAAGCGAGGAGTTGGGGGAAATCAGTCAATGAGAAATGAGGTGAATCTACGTCTAACCAACCAGGTGTGGACCAGAAACCAACCGCTCAAATCAGGGTCTGCGCAGTGTTATCGTATGGTTTAGATCCCAAGCACATGCTGGGGGCTAAGCAGCCTAGATCGCTGCCCAAGAATGCCGCGTAGCGGAGCCGCCTCCGCTTTATCTAGGAGTCGGTGCGCGCCTGTGGGGACAATGTTCGATGCAGCTTCACGGTCAATTTGGGGCCAAGAAAAGAAGTCGAAATCATCTTCAAAGCACCAAGCACCAAAACCGTAGGTGAGGAAAGGATGGACGCTTACCTTAGCGTGCCAGAGCAGAATGAAACGATGACGAATTTTATGGATACAGTACTTGCTCAACGCGCCCCCAGCACCAGTTTTGCTGCTGACAAACAGCTCACATACACAATCGCTCTTAACACCATACAAACGCAAACTTGCCAAACTCCGACTACACGGCCGAAGCGTGTGCAGTGTGACAGGTGCTGGGCGTGGCTCGCACGACGTGATCTCCTCTTGCGACATAAGCGTGTCATGCACGGAGGAGATGAACGTCCCAAGTACCCTTGCCCGCAATGCGCAAAGGTCTTTTCCCGCAACGACAACCTCAAGAGACACTTTGGCCTGATCCACGGGACCAAAACCACTCTCGCCGCTGTCGCCGACTCCCGCTCCCTTAGCTTAGGACCAAACGCTCCCTCTCAATGGGCAGCCCCCTTACCAGACGCTGAACCCGACACCGAATTCCGAACGCCTACACAGTGGTCTGACAGCGGCAGCGAAGCATGGCTGGATTACGAAACGATGAGCCAAGCCCAGACTATCCTTCTGGCAGCGCCGTCTTACCCTCCTATATGATAATGTTACCGTTACCGTAAAGAGTGCAGGGTGAGGAGTGAGGAGTGAGGAGTGAGGAGTGAGGAGTGAGGAGTGAGGAGTGAGGAGTGAGGAGTGAGGAGTGAGGAGTGAGGAGTAAGAGTGTTCTTAAGTAGATCTGAACGATATCTTCGTAGCTTGTAGAAGAGCAGACCTGAATAGTTGGAATTACCTAAATAAGCACGGCTAAAAGCAAAGTTATAAAAAGAGAATGTCTATTTGCACAGTAGTCTCGGTCTATTTGTACAGTAATCCAAATTTTCCTCCCATACATAACCCTAACCCCGCGAGAACTGGTCCGTGCCCACACACGTCCATTTCAATTGATTCTGCTAACCTTTCACCCCTCCACACCACAAACATCACCATCTCGCGGTCGCGCGCATTCGCGATTCTTGTTCGCAAAGGTAAGGAACCAATTTTCGCACGGTTTTCCGGGCTAATTTCGTGTTCAGATGGCCGAAAATGACCCTCCGCGCGATGCTGCGATTGATTACGACCCTAAGGTCGATGCCGACGGCGATGACGCCAATGTCTTCCTCAATGACAGCCCCCCCGAGCCTCTTTCGAACCCCCACGAAGGCTATAAGCTCGTTACGCACCACTACAATTCGCTAGCAGAGCTAAAACACGATTTACAGGAGTATGCCACCTCTGTTGGCTTCTGCGTTAAGGGGGCGGCTAAGCCGTTCCTACGCCTACAAACGGCGTCAGCGACCGTAGGAATAGTAGCAAGAAGAGAGGAGGCTCAAGAACGGCCTTTGGTTTGAAGAAGGCCTTAGAGACTACAGGCGTTATAAAGACTACGCAAATGGGCGGTAAATCCAAGCGTTCAGGGGCGTCAGGTGACGCGGAAGCGGCTCAGCAAGCGATTAGTAATAGTAATCAATTGTTATTTAATTGCAGAATCGGTCGATTTGGGCCCTGTTCGATCGATTAATTACGAGTGTGTAATTGAAAGGCGGTTGCCTTGCGACCGCGGATGCGACCGTGGATGCGACCGAGCATTCTGGCACGAGACGGGGTTAGGGTTATGTATGGGGAAAATTAAGATTACTGTACAAATAGACCGGGACTACTGTGCAAATAGGCATTCTCTATAAAAATCCAAGTCCGCTCTCTTGGTCGTTATATCTTAGCTGTCTGTCTTCATACTTGAACCATTCTTGACTCAGCGTATATACCCCAGGAAGTACACTCTCGACTTCCGAGATCAAGGTCAAAACGACACAATGACGAAGTACACGCTCAATGTCAACATCGATCAGTATATGGTCAGGACTCTCACTAAAGCCAGTTACAAGTTGTGCGTGGGTGTTGAGACAGAGGGCGATTGCCCAGTTGTTTCATCTGCCACAGGTAGTATTGCTACACATGCTGAGTGAGGAAGGCAGGCTACAAAAAGGAAGATTTATCAAGTATAAGCATCACAGTCGTTCCCACGTAGCTTTCACACTTTACTCGTCAATAAGCATGGTAATTGTTGACACAGAGATCTCTGATTTCCAGGTGACAGGCAGGCGGCTTGCGCCTGTCTGAAAGCTACCGTTCATGTCCTCCCGATGCTTGAAGGTGCCGAAAAGAGCGGGTCGGGGCTAGCTAGAATTGGCACCTAGGACGGTAAAACATGACTTTGAACTGTAATCCATGTGTTGCCGTCGAGGCTTCCGTTTTCTAAGTGAGCAAACCGCCAGGCTGGCCGAAACCAAAGTGCGAAGGAGAGCAGTACAGCGATGAGAATGGAGTGGGAAAAGGCCGTCAAGGCTTGTGGGGATGTAGTCCAACGCGAGAAAAACTCCAGACAAATAGGAAAGTTTTAGGGATGTAGAGTGAAAGCTAACAGCACAGATCGACGGCAGATTTAACTGCAAGACGGGAAAATCTCAACAACGAGGTCAAAGAACACGATGAGAACGTCCTCGCCCAGAGAACCACTTAGCGGCGACTCTAAACAAGGTGTACTCCGAATGGCCATCGACGGCTCAGAAGATCAAAGAGACAAATAAGGCACAATAGCAACGAAAATTGGATCAATTATGGATACACTTGGTACCGTCGCAAGTCTCCGTGGCAAGCTTGAGGAAGCTCACAGGTTACAAACTGCTCTTCAAGCACATTCAGACCGAGCCGAGGCAGAGAGTCCTCTGCTCTTCAAACGCAGACGCGGTTTGGAGTCTAATCTTACAAATCCTGAGGACATGCGAGATTCGATTGAGGGAGAGAAAGCCCAGCAACGAGGAATCTGCTCCACCATACGCTTGGACCGGGAACCAAACTTCAACGCTCAGAACCTTGACCTTCTCACAAGACTGCTACAAGATGCACGAGGGGGTGGATGAACCAAGGTTCGACTGTGCTGAACGCCGCACAAATCGTATCCGAAAAGGATTATTCGGAACAAATCGTTTAAATCGACATCGTCAAGCTTGTCGGCTTCGAGTCTGTTGATTGACGTCGCAATGCCAATCAAAGCGTTGAAGGGTTTGGAGTCCTTTTTAACGAAGTTGGCCGGAGCCAGGATGACTTGGCGGTGTTGAAGGATGCGTTATGTGTGTTTGATTGAATTGTTTTGAGTTGATGGTTTCTTCCTTCATAGAGCGGTGCTCTCCCTTCTTTTTATCCTTCTGAGTCGGCTTGTTTCGCCAGCCTGCACCTTTTCACCAGCGTGTCGACATGACACGTATGCAAACCCTTTGACCGAATTGTTACACACGAACCAAGGTTCGAGCGAGCGAGCTAAGTCGAGTCAGTCAAAGTTGTACAATATCCGCAAAAGCGGCAAAGCTGACTTCCGAGCGTGAGTGAATGCTGAAGCGGACATCGAGTTGTTTCGTGTGAAGATTACGGACGCGCAGGAAAAAGTAGCTTTTCCCAATCATGAAGCAGAACAGTCCAAAGCAGCTACTAAAGAGGTTCGAAAGCAGGCTCTGGAGGCTCAGAAGAATGCAATTGGTCCTGGAAGACCGATGTTGAGCTGATGAAAAAAGTACCGAGCTGAAACGAGGAGACTTGAGATGCTGTAGTAGGATCACCGTTAACATTCTCTTTGTGTATTCAGCGGCAGCGACAGCTGCAACGCCATGGCCACTTTCGATAATGACTTGCCTGGGTGTCAAGAGCGCGGGGCCGTTGGAGAAATAAGACGGCTAATCAATTCCCCGGAATGTGAGCGGCCACGACACCTCTGCTCCCCCGCATATGACTTGGTTGTTGAACCGCTCGATTGAACCAGAGCACATCTCGTCGCGCCTGCTCACTGATACCCGTTTCATGGCTCCAATTGCAGCTCTCTTCTTCATAGACATCCAAAAAGGCATCGCCGATGACCCCGAGCACGAGATACCAGCCGCAGCGCGAATTCGCACTGCCGGCGCCAAGATTCTTGAGACAGCGCGTCGCATACTCGATACAAGTCGTGCTGAGGGGCCCTCCGAGGGGCCGGGTGCTTTGATCGTCTTCATTCAACACGAAGAGCCGCCGGAAGATGGACCTCTGAACAGAGGATCGGAACTGTGGAAGCTGGTGTTTGAGCCTAGAGACGATGTTAGCGAGGAGTGGCTGGTGCAGAAAAAGGACGGTAGGACAAACACCTCCTCTGATTCGGACACGAGGCCGCGGAACTGGTAGCATCAGTCTAACCGCGGAGACAGACGACGTGTTCACATCAAATCCAGACCTCGCTGAGAAGCTCAGAGCGTTGGGGGTCGAGGACATCATCTCAATTGGCATCATGAGCGAGTATTGCGTCGAGGAAACTTGCAAGGGTGCACTCGATGCCGGATTCAACGTGACCCTTCTCAGCGGGGCGCACTCGACTTACAATAGACAGACGCAATCGGCGGCTGAGATTGAGTGCGAGGTAGAGGCGCGACTGAGGGAGAGGAGGGTTGTAGTGAGAAGCTGGGAGGAGCTTGTTGCAGCGTGGGCGGATAAAGAGCGGATCTCGCCATTTTCTTTGTGAGATGGAAGTAAGGGTGATTCATAGGTGGTCGCAGCCCACGAGCGGTAGGATGGGCGGACAAAGCCGCAGTGCCTAACCTACTAAATGGGAATGGCCCACATTCGTAATGGGCACGGAGGGGTAACTGGAAGGACGAGAGTTAAGAGGATGAAGAAATGGAGAGTGATTGCGGGACTAAACTAGGTTTATCTGGGAGGACTCTTAGATTGGGTGGATGGGTGCCCATTGAGTCCTCGGGGGGAAGAGGGCCCATTTCTGGGGCCAGGTGGCCCAATTTTGGACCTCGACTAAAGTTACCGTTCCGAGATGCCGCTTCTGACAGTTGTTTCATTTGTTTGTGGAGATGGGTAACGAGGAAATCGGTAGAGGAAGAGCAACCGGAGCTAGAGCCTTTGGGATGCGGCTGCTCTATCTTACCACCCTATTACCATTCAATCCTTCATACGAGGGTGCCGCGTATAATGCTTCCTCATCACCTGCAAGTTTGGGTTTCTGGGATGATGAGCGCCGTTTCGATGCTAATGCTTTGGTTGTGTTTGACTGCCATCTCGGTGAAACTGCGATAGCTGGTTTGGTTCTGGCGGGGGTTTGCGAGGACGGCGTTTTGCATTGGGAAGAAGCGAAGCTGCAACTCAGGCAGCAGCTCTGCATGCAGGTGGCCCAATATTCACCAATCGAGCGCAGCGGGGAAAAGGACCCAACGCACAGCACTGGCATGTTGCTCGGGTTACTGTCTACCCTCAGCAGAGATGACGCGTTTGTGTCCGACCGGCTCAATTGTCGAACCGTCTTATTGCTCTTTATGTAGGAACCCGCGTTTGCTACCTTGCAGTGATGGCCGGCCATCCGAGTGTTCGAACAATCAACCTGTGAGAAGAAGCATAAAGACCTGCGCCAAGAACCCAGCGTCGCTATTTCTTTCTCACCCGCACCACCACCCTTTAAAACAAATCCTCCACCAAGGCCAAAACCACACGTTCTACCTCCAAAAATGGCCCCCGTCGGCACGCTCTACACCCTCACCAAACCTATCATCCACCCGCGCTCCCGCATGGTATTTTTCCCCTCCCCCTTACCCCTCCTTACCCCTCCAACCCACCCCCGTGGACCAACCTGCTCCCTACTAACAACCCCCGCCCCCCAGACC
>Ga0247760_1000553_pt1 | contig 39924 bp, 44 predicted proteins | sample UWRJL171409R4_FD_179936 | JGI IMG/M metagenome (GOLD analysis project Ga0247760, IMG submission 179936) | Plant litter microbial communities from Arlington Agricultural Research Station in Wisconsin, United States - UWRJ-L171-409R-4 | ecosystem: Environmental > Terrestrial > Plant litter >... | reverse complement strand
ATCATCCTGGCACCATCACTTCTTCCATCCCCCCCGAGACACAGAATGAAGGGCATATCATCTCTTACTTAAGGCTCACTCCCGCCCTCGGACATCTTGACCGAACTCTTGTTTCCCTCCAGCCCGAGCTCCGGTGTTGAAGACGACGTGCCTGTGCATTTCCGCCCTCTGCTCGCAACCGGGTCGATACCTCCAATCTTTTTTATTCTAATAATTATCATTACCAAAACTCAACCTTTCGCTTCAAAACTCAACCAACCTCCTACATTCGCTCTCATCTTCACCTTCATACCGGTCCTCGTTAAGAAACCGCCTTCCATCACCAGGCTGAGCCTCTTTATACATTCACTTCAAAACACACAACCATTCTTCTCTCATCCAGAATGCAGTCTTCACGCTTCCACTCCATCGCCGCCCGCTTCAACCCCCACAACCTCCGGACCTCGTTTCGTCGGTCGTCATCCGCATCGTCGCGGGCTAGCACTGACAGGGACTCGTTCATCTCCAACGCGAGCTCTCCCGTTAGCACCATCAACAGCATCGTCTTCCGTCAGAAGTCCATGATGAATCTGGATGACGAGGAAGAGCGTCGGGAGTTGAACATCCTCGAACCGAGCCCAGCTGTCTACTTCTGCAGCTTGGAAGAGAGGATGGGTTCTTTCTAGACAGATCCCTCATCCTGGACGAGGAAGGGAGAGAGACACCGGTGGTCCAGCTTTTATATTCTTTCTTTCGTGTCCGAAGTCTTCACTGGCTTTTGGGACGGGAAAGCCCCAATTTTTTTAACAACACCGGGGGGGTAGGAGACAACACGACAATGAGCAAACGACGAGAGCACTGCGGGCCAGGCAATGATTGTTATCTTTCCAACCATGGCCTGGTGCTGCTTGGGACGAGGACGCCTCTTCTAACGAACGAGCTAATAATGCGAGCGGAACGAAGTACAATCAACAAGACGAAGGAAACGGGGCGATTCGGCTACACGGGAAATTCTGGGTACAGACGGTTTTTCTGGTCCGGGGGGGCAATTGGCGTTTTTTTGTGGACGTGTCCTGAACTTGAAAAGCCTGGGACATTCTTGTTTTTTTTTTTTTTGGCGGGGGAAACATATCCTACAGTTCTTTTCATTGCCCTCCGAGGCAATTTTACCTTTCTACATCTTGCTTTTTGATCTAGTGTAGATCACGGATGTTTCGCGGGCAGCCCAATATCAAGCGAGAGATTCCCAACTGAACGAGTAGCCAAAATTCGAGTTGACAGAGAAACTCAAGTTGAGAGATTGATATATTTCCCGTCACGTCACAAACACTATTTGTATTCTTGTGACTCCACTGATAAAAAAGTCTTCCCATGTTGGTTCATCTTGTGCCGAATCTTGGTGTTGCAGATTTCTCGACAACCTGTTGAAACAATGTCTCATGTCTCAACTAGTTTCAGGGTCCATAAACGAATGAATGATAAGATAACAATCGATAAGCGATAGTGAGCTAAGTGGAGCGAATGTGATGTCAGCGGCTGGGTGTGTGTGTGTTGCCCCGCTCAGCCCTTCCTATTCGTAGTAATTCAATATTCAGCCTGACGGGCCAGCGCAGCAACGGGGCGAGGCAGTGATTCGCCAGCAACGTCCTCCGTATGACATGTGGCAGCTTTCCCAACAGCCTTGGCTTGATGACGAACACCCACCTTCGCTGGCATACTAGGCCTGGAAATAAAAGGCAGAGAGACTGAGATCGGGCACCAAGCCATTGTGTGCCAATGGATGATGGAATGAGCCATGAGCTAGCCTGCTGTTTCCAGCTCGGTACGCAGTTAACCAGCTTAGCCATCCAATTCCACGGCAACTGCTGCTCCGGGTTTTATTCCTCTCAAAAAGGCTTGCCCCCTTGCTTTGCATCACTTGCACCTAGGCCTGCACTGTGCTGAATTCTCAGAGGTTCTTTCCGCCCGGACCTGGCTTGCCCTGCAACAGTTCTACTTTCTTTCTGCAGAACGATGATATGATCGCAACAACCACATACGGCAGCTCCACCGTAAACTCCTCAGCGACATCCACTTCTGGTGATCTCATGGCCAGCAAGTTCTGGCTCCTCCTCTGGGAGCCCAGTGCAAGGAAAAGTGCGTCACCGAAACGGAAAACGCAAGGAGCAGGTCTAAGGTGAGTCGGTTTCTCTTTGTGTTGATTACTCCTGGAATTCACCCCTTGTTTGTCTTTTTGTTCGCCTCCATTCCTGCATATTCACCGCCGGGCACAGCGTGACTTCCGCTTTCCCTCGGGCCAAATAAGATTCTTTCTAGAGGCGCGTGTCAGAGAATCTTTAAGGGGGCAAAGTTTGTTGCGTTTGCTCATCATGACCCCGGGGCCCTTCATTCACCGTGCCCACTTGTGCGCCAGCCAAAGGACAAAAAACGGGCAACACTGTTCATTAAACTCATTGAGGCTCGCTCGGCCAAAGTACTAGATCACCGGCGACTCTATTTAGTTTGCACGAGCGCCAACTTATCCACATTCTTCCTTCCTTCCCGGTCAACACACCTGAGCCTTCATCTTGATCTCCTGCCTCATTTTTGCTTCGACCAGCTCCTGACGAATCACGACGTCTTACAGCAGATCTCACTACGTTCAGGCCCAGCGGCCGTCACTTACTTCGCTGCTGAAGAAATCAAGGATTCGCACACCAAATAGAGCAGTCGCTATGGATTTGCCCGAGATGACTTTGCGAAGCACTCAGCTCCTGGGAGTTGTCCCTCCTGTCCTCGCTAGCCGCACATCGGACACCTTCCGCACGACACTCCACGATGACTACGATTCCGAGATCGATGAAGACGAAGGGAATAGCAACTTGGACAGCGCTGTTGTCTTTGACGACCACACCTGCATCACGCTCGAACGCCGCACGCTTAGTGCCGAGAAACAGTCTAATCAAGACAGCTCCAACTCTCAGATTCAATACGGACTTTTGGCTGTCTCCAACGCCATGCTATCTCCGGAAAGAGACAGCAGCTTGGCCCAAGATGAGGTCAACTCTGACTTGCTCCGCCACTGCGTCACAACCACTGCACTTGAAGAGTTCGCCGATACGGAGTTGGTAAACGTGGCGAGCAGCACCCCAAATGAGACCGGGGCATGGCAGCCCAGCAAACCCAAGCGGCGTCTCTCTGGTCTTTCCAACCCTTTCCCCAACGTAGTGAAGCGGGCAAGGATTGCCACCAGCAAGTCCCTCGGCAACAACAAGAATCGGCCCTCCGAATCCATCGAACAAGCTACCGATGACTGGTTTATCATTGTTGATGTCGCTCAGATCCCGTCATACAGTCCCAGCGACATCATGGCCCAGCGATCGGCTAGACGAATACTCTCAACGGTGGCGGCACAGGCAAAGGCGGCAACCAGAACAATGGGGAAGCTCAAGCGCAAATACAACAACGTCCTGGGAAACCCTTTTCCCGAACATAGCCGAGGTCCGACGAAGTGTGTCGCTGTTGGAATGGCTTGTTGAGTCCTCAGCCTTCATCACCAACTCAGCTCTTTGCGTCGAACTGAGTCGATCGCAGCGCACACTACGCCAATGAATAGCAGATGGAAAGATCATCTGCATCAAAGTAGTATTCACAATGTGTATCCGACACAGACAACGAGCTGGCTATCTTAACCGACACGTCACGATCTTCGCCTAGTAATTTAATTCTCGCCACAATATCCAACGCAAACAGTGGTACTGACACAGCATACCTTTCTCATGTTCAAGACGCAACTTTACCGGGAACAACAGACAAGCCAGCCCGTGTACCAGATTGGTTTCGCCACCTGTATTATCTCAGAATGAGTTCTACTGGCGATTCAACATCAGCCCTCAAGAGAATTTGGCATTTAGCCATTACGTTTTTACAACCAGAGCCAACAATCGGCAGGGGTGTACTCACTTTGACGACACCCTGGACTTTTTTTTCTTCTTTTTGGCACAAGGAGAGACTGACCAACTGGTGGCCCAGTTGGCAAGGGATTGGAAGAGGGTACACCCACACAGGCATAGACAGCGTAGCATTTCCCGGGGGGGTTTTTTTTTGGGACGGCGGGAGTCGTGCGAGGGAAGAGGAATATTTCTCGCATGGTAATGGGCGACACCGTGGGATGTTGAGGCATGGCGCTAGGCAGAGAGGTTTTTAGTTCTGGTTTATGATACCCCTTAAATGCGATCGGTCTTTCTGCTCTACGTCACGACCATGATCAACCGTGTCGTTTGTTTGCTTGATTACTTGCTCGTGGTAAGACCACGATCTGTGACGTATCCTGAGCTTGCTGCTCGCCCACTCGGTCAGGATAGTACCTACAAAGGTCAGAACTTTCTTAAGAGCCCCGTACTGGCCTGTTCATGGAGGAGCAGTTGTATGTATTATCATGCATGTGCGGTAATATCTAGCAACAGGTTGAGCCCCCGCCAGCCATACTTGTCAGGTAGTGGGATACTAACAACAAGCAAACGCTGTACTCATTTGACCCGAACGGCATCGCATGCTTCTGCTTGCTTGCTTTCCCTGCCTCTGAGCGAAAGTCATATTCAGCACCCACCCAGTTCAACCCAGCCTGTCAAAAGACTGGTCAAACACCTAGTTAGTCAGTCATAGTGGGAATACGGGTGAAAGCCTATCTCGGCACAACGACCGACGCCGCATCCTCGTGACGACCAACACTGGATTGCTCGTGTACGAGAGACGGACAGAGCAATAATCATGGGGATGAGAATAACGTGGCAAGAATACGAATAGTATATAGGCAGAGTCGGGACACGATGGGAAGGGCGGTGTCCGGCTCCCAGCCACCAAAACCTCCCCAAGAGCGTCTACATGACAGTCCAACCCCTGAAAGTTTGTTTGCGTGATACCGCCAAGGCTTGGCATTCTCAAACCTCAGTATTTTCACCACCACACACACAAGGTTTTCAAGGGATTGCGAATTTCTACCAGATGCGCGCGGACTTGTCATCATTCTGTTAAATTTTCTGTGTTGGACTCGCTTATTTTGTGATATAAAAATCCAGGTTTCAAGGGTTAGACCGGAGTCCCAATGCTCCAAGAACCGGGCGAACAACCTTTTTGGGGGTTGGATTGTAATGTTTTGCAACGGAATGAATCAACACAACTTGTCATAATTCACCCACCAAGGATTTGATTTGTTCCAATACCATGTTTCATTCCGAAATACGGAGCAATCATCACCTAAACCCACAATAGTATATATACCCACACACACACACACACACGCACACACACACGCCGGCAATCCCGCCATACCTTCTCCTGAGGACAGATTTCTGTGGAAGTCCCTTCTCCCCAAGACTTTTTCCCATGCATACCAACCGCGCCCCGTGTCCGACATTATGCTCCCACGCCCCCAACAAGTAGGACATTGGATATCCCACGAGGAGATCATTGACTGTAAGCCAGCAACAGCGAGCGAGAGCAACCAAAAATACTCTTAAACACCAAGGACAGCCGAGGTCCTGAGGGAGAGCCACAAAGCCAACCCATACGCCGTCCGCCCACCCAGACACCTGGCGCCGCTGCGACCAAAAAGAAAACAATGAAACCCTGCCGATGCCACAATATGACCTGCCTGAATAAAGCTCAGACAAAACGACCAACCGACCCTGACTTGTCATGGCGCCAGCTCCCCAACAAGTTGGTATCGAGATAAGATGCTGTGGGAGAACCGGTACGAGGTTTCCGGTAATTCGAGGGCGAGATGCGTTGATGTATACTTCGTGAGGTATCATGGCCAATGTGGACCCAACAAACCAACCGCATTCGTGCCGTATCCTGAGACTCTACTGACTGAGACATGAAGTGCTGATAGAAGCGTTTGTGACGTGAAGATCGCGACCCTCACGAAATCTGATCCAGGGGAAGATCGGTATCAACGATACCGTAGTAATGAGCGTTCTTCTTCGCCCACTGACGTGTCAAGATAGATGCTGTGATATTGTTAGATCCATTGCCTCTGCAGGAGTCTCGGAGTACTCTACCCTTCAAAAACTTCTTGCCAGCGTATTTCTTGACAAAGGCCTCGTGGACGATGGGCCTCGCCAGATAATCAATCATCAGGTGGAAAACAGGCTCAATTTCCTCCTCAGAGTATCCAGCGTAGTACTCAATGGTTGCATCCTGCAAACAGTTAGTTCGATGTGTCATTCGCATATCATATCGATCTACTCACCCACTCGCCACGGTCCAGGATCACTCTTGACAGGTACATGGCAGCAGCGGCGACGTGACTGGGACGATAGGCCATGAAGCGGTGGTCAAGAAGACTGATCTCCATCAGGTACTTTCCGATGGTGCGGGACTGAATATCGTAGTTATCGGCCTTGGAGATACGGCGAAGGAAGTTCATGGGATTCGGGTAGCTGAGGTCATAATTAAGGGTAGAGAGAATGAAGCGCTCGGCGCTCAAAATTTCGGACTCGCTGAAACCATCATCGGCGACATGACGGAAATTGGCGATATGGGGCGAGAGAACTTCCTCATACTTGGACGCGATGAACATTGCGGTGATGCCAACAAGTTGAAGACGATCGAGCTGGACTACCTTTTCGGATAGAAAACGATCGATGATGTTGACTGCCAAAAAAAGGGTCTCTGGCAGCAGGTGGAAACGAGTGTGAACCTCAATGAGCCAATCGACGAGGATGCCTCGCGTCTTCCACTCCAGCTCGTCTTGGTGAGACATGTACTGGGGGTTGGGGACCGACTTGCACTCAAGATCGCGCAGATATTCAAAGATCTCGGTGGCGTACTCGGCAACCATGAGCGGGTCGTCAAGATCCTCGCTGTCCAAGTTTTCCACACCCGGAGGATACTCGTGCTCCCCGAGCGGCGGCGCCTCATCGTCGTAGAATTCCTGCGAAACCTTCTGCTGTTTCGGCTCTGCCTTGACCTTCTTATCCACGTCGACAGCATGTGGCTTCTTGCGAGCGGGCTCCCCTTCCTCGAGAATATTCTCCTTGACCTCGGAATTGGTGGTCGAGTCTGAAATCTTGCGTTTGGCGACGCCAATGGTGCCGGAACCACTGGCTTTCCTGTCGACCGTCTTCTTATTCGGATCTTTGGGGCCCAGAGGTGCCGTCCGGGTAGTTCCCTTCTTCTGAATCCCATTGGCCTGGGAAGGCTTTGAAACCATTACTGTCTTGCCAGCGGCTTTCTTGCTACCAGCAACCTCGATCTTGGTAACGTTGCTGACATCGCCCAGCGCCGCACGCTTCCGTGACGGATTGGCGGCTGCCGTTGTTGTCTTCTTCGACTGGAGTCCTTTCGTCGGCATCGAAAGCTCATCTACGTGCAGTGTTGCGGCCTTGGCTCGCGTCAAACGCGTCGAGCCGGTACTGTTCTCATCGTTCTCGTTCGTCACCGAACGCGGGTTTCTCGTCCGCTAAAGACAATATTTAGTATGCTTGGACGGCATGAACACGCGGTAAACCACGCGATGCGATGCGGGGCTGGTCGAACGCGGTCCCAGGAATACTTACGACAGGCATATTGACCGTTGCTGGAGTTGTGGATATTAGAGCAACGGAACTGAGACAGCTAAGAAAGGTCAGCGAGAACGCGTCGTTGTGGAAAAAGAAAAAGAGGCATGCGGGGCGTGGGGACGCTTTCGGTTGAAGATCTGACGCGACAAACGGCAGCTCGGACGTGAGTTTGTCGGGAATTGAAGAGAACACTCACCAAAAAGGTTGGGGTATTAGAAGTTTCAATAGCTGCGGAGTCGTGCTGCGTTGTAGGATATCGAATATCGGACTCGTGCGTGGCTAGTTCGACAGCGGATCGAGACGAGAAGACAATTGCTGACCGCGAGCAGAGACGCGTCCTCCGCAAGATCAAGACGGACTTGATCGTTAAAGGTCTGCCACCAGGTGATGGCAAGCACCAATGATCAAAGGTATGGAGGTTGAAGGGCGTCTTGTCTGGAGGAGGATGTTGTCGTGCAGAGGAAGCTCTTGTTTTTAAGAGGTGTAGTGGAGGAAGAGTGGGAAGAGAGGACGTGTGGGACAATCAAAGTACCAACTTGGACGTGTTGGACTAGCGACAGGTACCGCTCGCTAGCACACCATCGAAAATGTGGGCGCTGTGACCAGTTTGGCGCGACCTGTCCGAGACGCGTCAAGGCAAATATGGAGGTGCAGGTATCTGAAAGTAGGAGTAATCCGTCTGGTATAGCTTATAAGGCTTTGGGATGCGAGAGTGACTCTGTTGAAGACAAAAGCAGGTAGTAGGAAAAGCTTGATGTTGCAGTTGCGAGGCGCGAAGATGTTGTAGCACAATCAAAAGGTACAGAAACCGACCAAGGGAACGCGATTGAGGAACGTTCGGCCAAGCCCCACTCCTTGTAGAAACCCACAGTCAACAGTGGCAACCGCGGGGCAACGCACCGCTGATTCGTAGCGACTTGCCCCACCACGCCGAGCGGCGTCTGAACCCCCTGCACGTCGTCCTGCATTCTACCCGCGCCCGCGTTTTTCGCGCTGAAACTGTGGCTTAACGTGCACGCAAGCCCCAACGAGTCCCACAAGCCACACCGGAAGCAGTCTAGAGCTCGGTCCCAAGTAACTTTCAAAGTTGCAAAAAATCTCTTGTGGATCATCGCCAGGGAGCAACCGACGTCGAGCTTGTGAAGCTGGTGACAAAACCACGAGTTCGCCAGTCTTCTTGGCCAATTGACCCCTTTATACCTCCGAAATCTGTCGCGTGGCACGATTGGATTGCTATCGACGCTCAATGTTTCGATAGTAGCGACAACCGATCATCGATTCTCAGCTCCCGCGAGAGTTCGCATCATTCGCCATGCAGCTCCGACCCCTGGTCTCGCGGACGGTTTCCCTCTGCCATAATGCACTTGGTCTCAGTATCGTCCGTGGCTACGCCGTGCAGGCACGGAAGGGAAAGAAGGAGAACAAGGCAGTTGTGGCTGCAGCTTCGAATACTAAGACCGAAACAACTTTGATGAGAACATACAAGCCGCGGACTCCTGGTCTTCGGCATCTCAAGCGACCTATAAACGACCATTTGTGGAAAGGCAGACCATACCTCCCTTTGACCTTCCCCAAGAAAGGTCAAGCTAAAGGTGGTCGGAATAACAGTGGCTCTATCACAGTTAGGCATCGCGGCGGCGGTGCCAAACGGAGAATCCGCACTGTCGATTTCGAGCGATGGGCACCCGGTCCTCACACAGTTGATCGTATCGAGTACGACCCCGGACGTAGTGCCCACATCGCTCTATTGACACATCAGATATCGGGAGCGAAAAGCTACATCGTGGCAGCAGATGGTATGAGGGCTGGAGATGTTGTGCAAAGCTATCGCTCTGGTATTCCTAGAGATCTCTTGGAAAGTATGGGCGGTGTGGTAGACCCTGGTGTCCTTGCGTCCAAAACATGTTGGAGAGGAAACTGCTTGCCGGTGCACATGATTCCTGTGGGGACCGTGGTGTACAACGTCGGCTCCAGGTCGAAAGGTGGTGCTGTCTTCTGCAGAAGCGCTGGCACTTATGCCACTATAATGTCTAAAGAGGAGGAAACGCGCGATGATGGTACCAGAGTTATGACTGGAAAGTATGTCATCGTCCGGCTGCAGAGCGGAGAGGTCAGAAAAATCAGCAAAGATGCTTGCGCAACCATCGGCGTCGCCAGTAACATTCATCACCAATACAGACAGCTGGGCAAGGCTGGAAGAAGTCGTTGGCTGAATATCAGACCTACCGTGAGAGGTGTGGCCATGAACGCATGTAAGTGAAGCCCGTAACCCCGACAATGTGCTGGGGTGAGAAGACTGACACCACCGAAGTTGAGCATCCCCATGGTGGTGGTCGTGGCAAGTCGAAGGGAAACAGGAACCCGATGAGTCCATGGGGCAAACCGGTAAGCCTTCTCGCTCTGTATCATGTTTGTTAGTGCTCACCGTCCATCTACAGACCAAGAGCGGCTACAAGACGCGCAGAACGCACAATATCAACAAATGGGTGATCACGCCGCGTGTACGGAATATGGGCAAGCGCAGAAATAAGAAGTTGTAGTTGTAACATATATCATCATCCCACGATGTACATTACTGTAGAACTGTCATATGGATAGAGAGCTGTCAATTGCTGAGCCAGAGCAGTCTTCTGGAGCGAGTTTCTGGCTCTGACAGCAACTCACACCACTACCTGTGAGTCGGACTCTATGTGTAAGCTATGGGGAAATTAGCCGTGCGGTGTTGGGGTTCTCTCTCAAGGTCCTGCAACCTACCGTAGCCTTGAAGGATCTGGGATTTTTGGTTTCAATCTCCTGTGGGAGAGCCAACGACCTTGCAGTCGCTGATGTGCGACACTTGAGGCTCACTCTTTGAGGAGGATCATCGGACACCCACTGACGCGGTCCGCGTTTTCCGATTTTCCGAGTGCGAGTGTTCCTTGCCTTAGGCTGCACAGCCCGAGCACAAAGTGTGGGTGTGTCGTTCAAAGTTCTTTGCCGTTTCCGCCATGTCATCAGAACTCTAAGCCGAAACAATCGTCTAGATGTTTCATTTCCGTCCCAACTCTTCAGCCAAACACAATCCATGCGGGACAGGCCGAAGTCCAGAAATACATGACATTGTCTACGCTATATGGAGGCACCGTTATAATGCACGGCTCAGGGGTGGCAGTGCAGCGTTGAGATGGACCTGGACCCATTGTCCCCGAGCTTATCTCAGCGCTGCCGCAATCCTCTCTCACTGAATAGCGCCAGTGAGCGCTTGCGTCGGAAAATGGCGCTGCAGTGGCTGGCTCTAGATCCGCGGTGGCAGTGAGACGGATACAGAATTGGATCACACCGACTAGGATACAAATGATGGTGTCGCAGCTCCTTTGTCGTTCTCACCTGCCCACGACTTCTTTCCCGACCTTTGCTGGAAGCTTTTTGCATCAAAACGCCAGCGTTGCACTCAACCGCCAAACTCTCAACTCTCTGCCGCTGCCGGACGAGCCCGATTTACCGTTTTGGGCTAAGACCGCCCTCGCATTAGCCGCTCAGCCTCACACGAGACCAATTACTGCTTCAGCTGTGACTGGGGAGGCCTGGGCCTGGGATCGGAGTGGATTGCCCCTGCTTCCACTTGCCCTTTTTTGCGCTTACGACGACTCGGGGCTCTGCTGGGCAAAGGGCCGATCCGTTACCAATTTGAGGCGATAGTGGAGGCGCTGGTCTGCTGCAGCGAAACACTGCTGCACCACAGGCTCCCTCGAAACGCTTGGGCGGCGCCACGCAACTAGGCAACCTGCTTCTTTCATCACCACTTTTGAAGGTGCTTGCTTCCCGCTGGCGCGCACGCCTTCGCAACCCCATCCATCTCTAACGCTCCCTAGGGAGACCCGATGCCTGACGAGTCCGTCGTGCCCTTGATCCCGCCCTCCCACTTTGCCAGTCGCGCCTCAATCACGCCGGAACCAACATTTTCCTCGAGGTCCCACAACATGGAGGATCCGGGGCCCGTCAGCAGCGCTGGCGGCGGCAAGAAGGGCAAACAATGGATTATCTGGCTATCTTACGCAACCGACTGGATCATTTTGCTCATCACCGCCGGCATCGGTTATGTTATGGGTCACGTCTCGCCGAACATGAGGCCGTTCTCTCTGACCGATCCCAATATCTCGTACGTCAATTGACAGCCTGACGCAGCCCTACCCGATACCTTCTTTTCTTTGATGTTGACCGCAGCACAGATTTCCCTTTGAAGATAAAGAAACCGTCCCCGCCTGGCTTGCATTTGTTGTTAACACTATCGCGCCGGCTGGTATTATCGCCATCATTTGCTTGATCTTTGTACCCGGATCGACTGTTCCCCGCGGAACACCAAAGACGCTCATCTGGAAGCGAAAGCTATGGGAACTCCACACAGGACTTCTGGGCCTTGCCCTCTCCGTCGTGGCCGCCTGGTTTATTACTAATGGCATGAAGAACATGTTCGGAAAGCCGCGACCTGACCTCCTCTCCCGGTGCCGACCTGATGTCTCGAGATTCGACGAATACGTGGTTGGGGGGTTTCAAAACTTCAGCATGAACGGGCAACTTGTCACAGTCGGAATCTGCCGACAACCCGACAAGGCAATTCTTGATGACGGCTTCAGGAGCTATCCCAGTGGCCACGCAAGCTCCTCTGCTGCAGGTATGTAGTAAAGCGCAAGACATAGCGTCCACTAACAACATCATAGGACTAATTTATCTCTCCCTCTTTATTGCCAGCAAGTTCGCCATCGTGATTCCGTATTACTCGCCAGGCACCGCCGAGGCATCTGCGGCGTCGGCTGCATTCCCTTCCCGCACGCGGCTTGGTAGCACAAAATCCACCGAAGAGTCGTACGAGCTCCAGAATCGCGGTACATCTTCGTCGCCGGTGGAACCATCTCTTCAGAAGCATATAGCGAACCAGCGTCGAACTATAGGGGCGATTCGCCGCCAGGCCGCGGCGCCACCCCTCTATCTTTTGCTTATTGCGATCCTTCCCTTCTTTGGGGCCGTTTTCATTTCCAGCTCGCGCTGGTTCGATTTCCGACACCACGGCTTCGACATCTTGTTCGGTTTCTTGATTGGCACCGCCACATCTTTTTTTGCTTTCTACTACTACCATCTGCCCATCTCCCAGGGAGCTGGCTGGGCATGGGGACCTCGTAGTGTTGACAAGGCGTTCTGGGCCGGTGTGGGTAGCTATAGCTACGCCACCAACCACATGGAGAGCAGCTACCGACATGGTGATGAAGAAGAGGCACTGGGGAGTGTGAGCTATGAATATCCTCCCCGGCACCTGGGAACTGGATCTGGGCTCGACAACGGCGTAACTCCTTCCGTGAGAAAAACACCGACAATGGAGGAGCCTGTCGGCGATACAGAATACAGGGGGCGCTCGGGGGTTTGAGGTGTAGTACAAAGATAATGCGGGGATGATGATTTAAGTATAGGCTGGGATATTTAGGGTCTTCTTATGTGACGGGGCATTTAATCCGCTCTGCCGTACTTGTCTCTGCTGTTCATACTGGCGTTGGATGGCACTTCTCTTTTTGATGGGTATATGAGTTTGGGAAGACGGGTTTAAAAATTGATGGATTTTATTTGCTTTGCGTTATTCTTGAGTTGTGTTCTTGACTGCCTCGAGGGAAAATTCATCACGTTCAGTCTGTCTGAACAACGGTGGGACGACCAAGCAGCTGCAACTTTCTCACGACTATCCGCAGTACGCCCTCTTCAAAGATTTAGGTACCTAGCCCTACTTGGTAGAACGACGTGCTTGACTTGACCGATCTACCTGCCTACCGAACTACCAACCGATTTCTGCAACATTTATTGAGTCCCCCCTCCGTTGCTAAAGTTCATTTCGTGGTATCATCTCACCATCTTCATTCGTGTCTATCATTTCCAGCCGCGCCTTGCATTGCCTTGTCTTGACCCTATCGCTCGCCGCACCTCTCCGCTTATACAATTATACCCTAGTCTTCAAAGCTAAATCCAGGCGCGGGCACACCAAACGTTACCTCCTTCCGGGCCCCTTAACCGTAAAGTCCTTGCTACAACCGTTGCAACAGCCCAGTTCACTGGTCCATCCACCAGTTCCTCGCCAAGCCACGGATTTCCCTCAACCTAGGTCTGAGGGAGAGAAGAAATAGATTATCATCACCCATTCGCCCATCCCCTTCGCCCGACCATCCAGCCAGCCAACGATTGGTCCACCTCTTAAAACGCCAACAACCGGCACACGCGCCAAGATTCCCAAATGTCCCTGAAGTAGGTAAGCCATGGATTCAAAGAAGTCAGAGGGGGAAGTGTGGGCCGAAAGGTTGAGAGGTAGATAGGCAAGAGCTCAAGGCCATCTAAGACGCCCATAGTCCTAGAGCTGAAGGGAGGGAAATGGCAGATCTAAATCATTCTAAGCCACCGTCCCCATTTCGCCACCTTCAATAAAGCCGGCAACACCGCTGGGGCCGGCTTCATGGTATTCGTCTATCCCGATATCTTCGTCTTCATCTACCTCGTCGTCATCTCCCTCCTCCATGGAGTCATCGCCATCCTTAAATCCGCTTTCCACCTCCATCTTTCGCAGGCGCCGACGCATGTCATCACGCTTATTGTTCTGCCAGCGCACGAGTGCTGCCGCCGCATGAACTTTGAAGCCGTAGCAACGGGGAATGTAGCGCTCAGCGCTTTTAGCTGGGATAAGGGCAGGATAGACTTGGAAGATGATATTGTGGAATGAGGTGCCGAAGTATGCGCCGTCAATGGAAGCATGACGAGATGACTTGGGGTTGTAAATGTCCTCGCAGCGCGCGCAGTACAGCTTGACAGCTTTGCTGGACGCGATGTCTGAGAGGCCCATTGGCAGAAGCGGGTGCGAGTGGCACATGACGCGAGGGCATTTTCCAAAGTCGGCCTTTTTGTACTTCTCGAGCTGGGTTGAACGCAGAGTGGTTAGTTTGACAAAGACGTGGGAGGATCATGGGAAAGACCAACCATCTTTCCGAGTCCCCTAGTCGTCACAATATACCGAGCATGGACAAGGCCGTACAGGTGCCTCGCCGATTTTTCGATGGTCTCGCGCATCTCATCGTCGCAGTCTAGGTCGAAGACGTCCGTGACCAGGTCGAGCGCATATTGGTAGTATTGGACCTCAGTGTTGAGGCCAGTAAGGTTGAAGCGGTCCGTCAGGTAGTCCTCATCGATTTCGCAGAAATACTCATTGCCCCTAGACGAGATGAACTATGCAAACGGAAGGACCACAGCTGTCAGCGCACTTTCCAACACCTAGACACAAGAAAACGCAAGCAGGAGACGGGTGACTTACCCAATCCCGCCAATAGCTGGTGTAGTCACTGTCGGACTCGCTGTATTCTTCCATCATGTTCGCGGGTCGAGATTCACACCGACGGCGGCATAAACGTCCCGGAAAACAAGGCCAGGATGGGGGCTGGAACCCACTCGAAGGTGAGCGGCTGTCGGGTGTCGAGGGGAGCCGGAGCCGGATGACGGGGGCGAGGCCCAGGTCGCAGGGACAGGGAAGAGAGGGGTCGTTCTGCGCGTCGCGGCCCGATAAAACGGAGGCGAAAGCGGAGACCGCTATTCGGGGAGCGGTTGCGGGTGTATTCTATTCGCAGCTACCGGGTCCCAGAAGGGAGAACGATGCAGGAGGGGGCTGCAACGAAACGTGGGTGAAGGCTGGCCAGTTTTATATTTGCTGTTGGTTTTTTGTGGTCGTTGACCATGTTTTCGGTGGGGGAGGCTGCGCAAAGAGGGGAACGATTTGCCCCGCGAACGGATCACAACGGACATCAACATTCCATCGTTAAGACATTTCAACCTAGCATTCATGGTGTACTTTTTCCACACAAGAAAACCAAAGCAAAGTGTATCGATTCGATGATGTCATATGATCCGGTGGTCTCCGGAGGAGATTTGACCAATGTCCATCTGTTGAGGCAATGAAGTGACAACAGATCACTGCAGGTCAACTCATACTGCGGTAGGTGCTTGTGAGTTCAGGTGCAATCGAAAACTGCTGCAACGGATTTCCAGCTGGAGCTTAGCCTCAGGGGCTAAATCAACAACAACCGGCCATACATTCATTTTCACGCATTGGATATGATATTTTGGGTATCTCAACTCCCCACATCTAGTTTTCCGAGTCTAGAGATCCGTATCCAACCACAGGTATCACATCTATTCCAACTACGTGCCCCTAATTGGCACCCTCAATCATCCTTGGTTTCTGACCGACTGCCACTTGTCACGCTCCCGGCGTCGCTAGCCGACCGTGTGTCTAACTCTGAGTCACTCCCCGCAAGTCTCTTCGCCCGCCCCATTGAAGCCGCATCGACAACTGAGCTGGGAGCCCCTCGGCGTGGAACGACAAGTCTCGCAACGAAGCCACCCCCACCCTCTTCGGTCCCCTGTCTGATACGGATGTTGGCCATCTCCAACGCCTCGCGAAGGGTCTCGCCCGTCTCGTCCAAAGCCGCCAAAAACCGGGCCAGCTCCTTGCACAGCTCCCAGTCTTCCTCGTGCATTGCGCGGCTCAGCAGCCGCACGCTCTGTTCGCTTGCTGTTGCTAATTCGTCGAACGTGTGCAGGATAAGCAAGTATCCCCCGGCCGTTTTAAGGCTACCGCGCTGGAGGCTCTCTTCAAACAGCTCCTGGGGCGGTGGTAGGTAATCAAAGAGAGTACGCCAGGAGCGGACCTCCGTCTTTCTTGTGCATTGCACCACAATATCTAGGTATTGCTTGAATGAGGAAAGAAGAGAGAGCACGCGTGGCAAAACTGCCTGGTCAGGAGCAGGCGGCGGGTTGGCATCGACTTCCTCGTCTAATACATGGTGAAGAAGAATCTCAAGGCCGTGTGCAAAATATTCGAGGTCCTCATAACGCTGTGCTAGCTTGAGAGCCTCGGCCGGTTTGTTCGCGTGCAGGTAGGAGCCCAAGATGTCGGGCAGGAATAGGTGTGTCTGTGGAACGAGGGGCAAGCCGTCAGTGCCTGAAAGAAAACAGCACGGCATGGAAACAAGACGTACCCTGATTGAGAAGCGGAAAAATGAGAAGCTAACGTCTCGGCGCTGGATGAGGTCCGACTCGACCCCGAGCACGATGGCTTTCCCGAGCAGAGTAGAGAGTGGGTAAAAATCGACCGGGATGGAAATCATGGTTGGCAGGTCTCGTGCAAGTTCTCCTGATATTGCCTTCAGGATAGGTTCCATGTCCGCCCAAGTTTTGAGTTCTGTGCCATCGAAAATCCAGAGCGAGTTCTGCAGGCTTTCTTCTGGCGTCTGCCCCGTCATTTGGATATGCTGCCGCAACCTCGAGCCTAAGAATGGCTGGTCTCTCATGCTGACGTAGTATTCGACGTTTTGGACGATCACACGCATGTCGTACTTCAGCTGGTCATCCTGGAAAGATGGTCGCAAAAGTACGAGTTTCCCATCCACTAGAAACAAAACGGAAGCGTGAGCTACATCCTGCAATGGGTCTCCTTCCTGCATCTGGCTCTCAGGAAGGACCCAACTGAGGCCCCTGACGCGAGCCGGGGATCGCACGATGCCATGGAAGGCTATGTGGCCCACCTGCACCAGCTTGACAGACCCCGACACAGGTGCAAACAAGAAGTGGTAGAGGAGGTTGTCGTAAGTGTAGACGAGAAGGGAGTCCTCGCCAGATGGCGTTATCAGCACGACGGGCGCATGCATATCGTGCACATACGCAGCCGTTGTGCTGTCGAGTGCGGCCTCTCTGGAGTAGAGGCGAAGCTCAAAGGACTTGTTGGCTTCCACCGCCGCCACTAGGATGTTTTGGTACCAGCAAAGCCCGCCTCGGACCTGGAACTCGTTTTCCGCTGCCTCGTTGGTGAATGTTTTCCATCGGCCGCTGTTGATGCTATAGTGCGCTAGCCCCCTTCGTCCGGCTACCGCGACATATCTCCCGTCGCTCGAGATTGCGGTACACCTGATGGGCCACTGGTTCAAGAGATAAGTGGCGGGGATGCCGGCTGTATGCCAAAGCGATGGCTCTGCAGAGATTGATATTAGATCTGGCAAGTCATAACCTCTGTATATCATGACGCTGGAAGTGGTCTGGAGCACGGTTCGGAAGAGATTTGCCGAGCTGTAGCATCCCGTCACGGCGCTGCGAGCCATCTCCAGAACCCATACAGCTTCGTGCGAACGGCCAACAAGGAGCAGCTCGCAGCCACCACCAATCCAGGCAGAGTTGGTCACACCATTCACCCACTTCTCGCTATTCAAGGAAGACAGGGAACGATTTGACCCAAAGGTATTACACAGGGGTTTCCCGTAGACACTCCAAGTTGCCCAGCCATTCTCGAACCCAGCGAACAAGCAATATCCGTCAGGGGAGTAACTGAGGCAAGTGAGCTCTCCGCACATGCTCTTAGATGCAGGGAGACTGTGCATATGAGATGGCGGGATGTTTCCCGAGTAGTCCCTTGCCGAATAGACGTGAATATTTCCATCAGCACAACCGACAGCAATTAGCGAGAAACGCGCATTGACAACGCATTTTCTTGCGTGCTGCTGTTCGTTCTGGGGTGTGTGGAAACAATAACCCTTAAAAAGTTTCTTGGGATCTGCCGCCTCATCGGGATCCTTGCCCTGCCGACTGGCAGCAGACATTCGCTGCACGGCATAGGCCCTCCCATCGCTTGTAACCCACGTTGACAAACTCATGGGTCTGTCATGGGTCATCTCCTTGACCGTCACTTTCTTATCAACCCAGCTCATGCGGCTCAATAGCTCAGTGGATGTTTGGTTGCCTGAGCTGTCGGGTGTCCAGCGGATGCATTGGACTGCGCCCGGCTTGTGGGTTGCCACGACCAGCTCGTCGTCCAGAGCCAGCACGCTCTCAATACCCGCGTCAACCTTGATCACCATGCGGAATCGCACACTGATATCCCTTATGCCTGGGCCCTCGCCAGGTCCCCAGAGCATCTGGTCGGGGGCGTTGTGGCCGGGGCCGCCGACATGACTTTGGCGCCTCCTCTGGACATTGGTGTGACTGGCAAAATGCGGTTTGTAGACTTGTGATTTGGCATCCGTAGCGAGGGAATAAGTTATCAAGTAGCCCAAGCTAGTGTGGACCACGAAGATGGCTGAATCCGGTCGAAGAAGGAGGTCGATGTTGGTACCATAAGACTTGAGCGATGCCTCGGATCGCACGACAATTGCTAGCACAACAGTTGGCTAAGAAAAGGGCAATGTTAGAGAAGAGTTACATGCCGAGGGCAGAATATAAAGGCGGTCGCACCTTAGTCTGCCAGATAGTGATGGAAGTTGCAGTGATGATGGCAAAGATATGGCCAGCGCGCGCAACCTGGAGGGCGAGCACGGGTTCCCTGGGCGGAAGGCCGGTGGGTGAAGGACTCGATGAGACGCCCAAGCTACCTTCGTCGTGTTCGCCATACTCGACGGACTTGATGGCGGGTGTTATAGGTGTCAACGGCGTGGTAGGAGAAAGGGGGGTGGGCGTGGGGCCGAGCGACGACTCGTGGACAGAAGAGGGCGAGAGGAGGGCCTGTTTGTCGTATGCCTGTTCACTTGCGTGGTTTTCTGGGGGTGCGAGGCCATCATGAGAATGGAGCTGGCGGGAGGCGGCCAGGCGGCCATTGGTTACCGCATAGACCCGTGGGGTTCCAAGGGGCCAATACATGGCTCAACGAACGGCAGCGAACGGCGAAACAGTGAATCAGAGCCGATCGGCGACCTTGAATCCCTCAACCGCGGTCAATTCATTTCTAGAATCCTCTATCTCGATCGCATCTGGGCGCATGCGTCGGGGGTGCGCCGTGGGAAGCCGATAGGGACAACTGCAGGAGAGGATCGAGACGGGAGGTGAGGGTGTTCCTGTGCGGATCACGGCGCAACGCAGTAGCCACCCGCTATACAATGGTACCCATTGTATGGGTTACCGTTGGCCCATGCGTCGAGGAACCACGTCGCTTCGCCACTAGCACCCGGAACAAGGATCTATCTCCAGGACATTTCGATTCTGACATTCACTGGCCAAGCCATTGGCCAACCTGCACCATTGAATACAGTGTGCACTGCTTCTCCTCCTCCTTCTCTCTCTGGCTCGTTTCTTTATTAAGAAGAAAAAATTAAAAAACAGTCTAACTTTTCTTTTTCCATCAAGGTTTCAGGTTTGTTGTTCACCAGAATGCCGCCTTCCTGGCTTCGGCCAAAACAGACGCTTCCCAAGGAGAAGTTCTCCTCTTACTTTGCGCCCCTGAAAAGCCAACCCTATAGCGATATCGGAATTGGCAGTAGAAATTCTAGCACAAGCCATCACAGGTACTATCTTGACTTTTTGGACTGCTCACCCGGAGGATTTGCCAACTAACAATGTACGTTGCCGCAGCCTTCGCTCAATTGCATGGAACCCCTTAGGATCACTGGTCGCCACAGGAGCTGCCGACAAAACCCTCCGCGTTTGTAAGTCCACTCTGAGTAAACTCACAAGGACCTGCTCATCTGATGTTTCCCTTCCCAGGGAACCCCGAGAAGCCCAATGTGCGTTTCTCAACCGAACTCAAGGGTCATGCAGCTGCAATAGAAAAGGTTGCTTTTAACCCTATGAAGGATGCAGAGCTTGCTAGCCTCAGTAATGATGGCGTTGTCAAGATATGGGATGTACGCACCAAGGCTTGTGTCAATGAAGTCAAGGGAATGGGGAGTGCCAACGCGCTCACCTGGGCCCCCGACGGTGCGTCGTTGCTGGTCGGAAATAGAGTGCGTTTACACCTTCCTTTCACCCTGGGGGGTGTTTCAGTAATATCACTGACTGCAGTCTGCCGTTAGAGTGGCACCTTATTCCAATTGTCGCCATCCCAGTCAAGCTTCATCTCGACACATCCGCAGCCATTGGAGAGCAACCAAATGGCGTTTTGCTGGAGCGGGTCGAAGATATTTGTGCCTACTCGTGATGGGCGGGTTCGGATCCTGTCATATCCAGAACTGGAGCCCTCGGTGCACTTGAACTATCAAGTCGAGCAGGGGCAATCGGCCGAGTTCATGCTCAAGGGCCACACTGCCTCATGTCTAACAGTAGAACTGTCTCCTACAGGCAAACACCTCGCTACAGGAGGAGCAGACTCGATGATCGCTATCTTTGATACCAAGGATTGGCTCTGTCAGCGCACATTGTCGTCAATGGATGGCCCAGTTCGGAGCATCAGTGGGGCAGCTTCTCTCCAATCTTAGCCACGGAACTAACTTTCAGTTCAGGTTTCACTTTTGATGGGTGCTATGTTGTAGGGGGCTGTGAAGATGGTGAGTGATCCGATTTAGAAGCCAAGACCAGATTCAGTACTAATTCGGTTTGCAGATTCCGGGATACATGTTTTCCAAACGGATACTGGCGATATGCTTCACACCTTCAAGACAGCCGGACCATGCGAGGCGTTAGCATGGGCTCCCACGAAATACATCCTGGCTTATAGCGATCTCGGGATTTTGCGTATTATTGGGCACGATATGGACAGGAAGTAGGACGATCCTGATCGTATCCGCATTATTGATACGACTGAGGAACTGGAAAACTGGGACAGAGGGGGAGACCAATGGTCTGCGAGGTATATGAGATGATCATGTGATTGGTCACGTGTTGCCATCAGCTTAGGTCGGCCTAACTTCACACCGGCCTGACGCTCGGGTCTGCACCATCGCCGCTATACCCCCGTGGCTGTGCTGCCAGGCGCAGCTACGTCCCTCGGAATGGCGGTTTAAAATCGATCACGGCATGCAATAGGCAAAGATTGGTCCGATTGGCATCAATTCGAGAACGGGCTTTTCTATACTACAATTCGAGCATCTCCAGTGCCAGCGAATCGCCGAGTCACCCCGATGGTATCCCCGGCTGGGCAAGGATGTGCCCTGGAAACAGGATGAGCGCAACAAACAATCCCACCACACAGCTGCAGACAGGTGGGAGGCTGCCAGGCCAGGGAAAAGAGGGGTCTTCTATTAATAATATACTCAATGGCACTTTTGAGGGCCCCATGCCATGGAACCGACGGATGCGACGTCTCTGAGCGGCTTGTTGCGCAACCAAACGACAAAGCATTGGGGAGATGATACTTAATTACTTGGCAGTTGACCAATCAACCTCTATGACTTTGATAGAACCCCATCGATGCGAAAATCATCGGCAAGATTGAAGACACTGCCTCGTGGGACGTGTGACTGGGAATCACACCGATACGAAGGTTAGCAGTGTAGTTGCTACACGAAAACCTGTGAACTGGGAAGCACTTGTTGTCTGCAAGCGGCGGTGAAGCTGCACTGACGATATAATTCCAAGCATGAGAAACAGATCACCAACAGCAGGCGGAATTCATTACGCTGTGGGGCTGCTGCCTTCTGGAGGTTGGTGGTGGGTGGGCGCGGGCGGGAGGGGTTGGTATCAAATCTCCAGTCTCGAGTCTCGACCCACCACTCGGGCGGCCCTGTAAGGCAGGTCTATAGAAGAGCTAATAACGATGGGCCACAACGGCTCGCCATCGCGACGGTAGAGTGCCCAGGAGCGAGCAACAGCAGCTGAAAGGGTCGGCAGGTAGGTAGCCTTTGGGTGCGCGTATTCCCCGTGTTCCATGCCATGGCCCATGGGGTGACGTCCAACACCACGCAGGCACGGAAAGGTGTGTCGGCTGAAAGGCGTCCCATTCCGCTGAGGTGGGAATGCGGCCTTTGACCCCTTCACCGGCACAGTCCCCAACTCGCTTCCCGCGTGCTCCGTTCCCCTCGCATTTTTTTCTTAACCAAGTCCGCCCAACAGAGTCCCAGTCTCAACTCCGCAACCCCCTTACTTCTTTCGGCTGCTCCCACGCTGTTCATCCTGTCCTCTCCACATCATCGCTTCCGCGCACCCACGCCGGAAACGGGTGCTAAACCCGACAAAGCCGAGTCGATCGGTGTCCGAATACAGACCGGGGAGGCTGTTGATTATACGACCGCGACACCTATCGCTGACTGACCGCTGACCGCTGTCCACCGGCAACCACCGACCGTTTTCCCCACGCCCACTGTGCTGGCACGCGCGGCCCCGCGCGGCCGAAAATAACATGTCGTCGTCGTCGTCGTCGAACTCGCCGTCCGACACCATAATGGTGTCGGATCCCGGCGCCGAAACCCGCGCAGACCAAGGGTCAGGTCCGGATCCAGCCCGGGGCAACTCGAGCGTGCCCAAGCCTAAGCGACTAGCCTGCATGATTTGCAGAAAGCGAAAGCTCAAGTGCGATGGCATCAAGCCGAGCTGCAGTACATGTTCGCGACTCGGGCATACCTGCGCGTACGATGAGGTACGGAGGAAAAGTGGTCCCAAGAGGGGCTACGTGAAGGCTCTGGAGGAGCGATTGAGTACGCGCGAACCCCTCCCCTTGCTTCACCGAGCGCCACCCCCGCTAATCGGCTTGCTGCAGAACAGGTAGAGACGCTGCTAAAGACGCAGGACAGCTCGTCAACGAGCCCAGATGGCAGCAAAACGCACCCGATACCGGTTGACACATCCGCGAAGCAGCAGCGAAACCAGCGCCCCGCTGCTCCCGCAAACTTCGGCGTCCCAGATCCCTCGATCGCAATGGCGAACAGCGACATGGACCGCTGGCACTTCAACGCAGAGTCCCCCAACCGACCAATAGACGACTTCAACTTCAACAGCAATATGGGCATGAACATCGGCCACGTTGACAGCAACTTTACCTGGGAGATGATCGGTTTAGGTCTGGAGGAGCCTCTCCCACCACAGGAAACGATTGATGAACTGTAAGCATGAATCACGCCGCTTGCCTTTGTGCAACCAGAAGGAAACAGTTCTGACCCACATGCTGCCGTGCAGCCACCAAATATACTTTGAGAAGATCCACCCGTCTATCCCTATGATCCACAAATACAGATACCTAGCCGCTATGAATTTGTAAGTGACCCTTGCCCGGACAAGATGAAGACCCAGCAGACCGTTGACCGTATGCATTCAGGGCCCCAAATCAGCGGCCACCCGTCTGTCTTCGCTATGCCATGTGGACCCTAGCATGTTCTGTAACAGAAAAGTATATCGACCTCAAAGATCTCTTCTATCAACGAGCCAGGAAGTATGTCGAATCAGATTATATCAGGGGCTACGGAGAGCACATGATTTCGGTCGCGCACGCTCAGACGCACACGTTACTTGCGTCGTACGAGTTCAAGTGGATGTACTTTCCCCGCGCCTGGATGAGCACCGGATCTGCTGTCCGGCTATGTCAGATGTAAGTTGATTCTTGGGCGAAAGCTATTGGCGCGGTCTAATCAGAGTACTTGGCAGGATTGGCCTCCATCGCCTTGACGGCGCTGGGTTGGATGTTAAGCAGTGCTTGCCAGCGCCCCGGGACTGGACCGAGAAGGAAGAGAGGAGGAGAACATTCTGGATGGCCTTTTGCAAAGACCGATACGCTAGTATTGGGACCGGATGGCCCATGACCATTGATGAGAAAGACATTCTCACAAACCTGCCAGCATCCGACGAAGCTTTTGAGATGAGCCGCCCTGAGCAGACACCCCCTCTTGCAGACGCAATGAGCCCCGCCGGTGCCAGCAAGCTCTCATCCTTTGGCGGTGTTGTTCTCATGGCCTGCCTGTTTGGACGCAATCTTGTGCACCTTCACCGACCAGACGTGGATGACCGGGATCACGATTTGAATGGCGAGTTCTGGAAGCGGCATCGGAATCTCGACAACATTCTTCTCAACACCTCCCTCTGTCTGCCCTCGCACCTCAAGCTTCCAGCCGGCATCACGAACGCCAATATTGTCTTTACAAATATGTGTATCCACACGTCTACTATTTGTCTCCACCAAGCCGCCATCTTCAAGGCGGACAAAAACAGATTGCCAGCTTCGGTCAGCTCCGAAAGCAAGGTTAGGTGTATCACGGCGGCAAACGAGATCGCTAGCATTATGAGGATGATATCTCATCTAGATCTAGCAGCGGTAGGTGTTCAGTCAGAGCTGCTCCTTCTTGAAGCACAACTAACTGGTCTAGATGAATCCATTTATCTCCTTCTGCCTCTACGTTTCAGCTCGGGTTTTTGTTCAATACCTCAAGAGCAGGCCAGACGACAGTCAAACGGCGGATTCCCTGCGCTTCCTGCTCTCAGCCATGAATGCGCTCAGGAGGCGCAATCCTCTCACCGAATCCTTCCTTGTCCAACTTGACGTGGATCTTGAGGCGCTCGGGATGCGCATTCCAAAGTTGAAATCGGCATTCCCTCGAAGCACTGATAGTGTGAGTCCTACACCTTAGGTCAACAGTGATGACGATAATGTCCTGACCCCTTGCAGCCTACGCCAGCGACTTCCAAGCCAACGGAAAGTGGGCGCGGTATCCCCAACCACAATTATCGGAATGAATGTCACTTTATCAAGACCACCGAAGACGATGGCAACCCGGCAAATGCACCGGACATTGTAGAACCAGACAATAGCAATCAGAACAACAACAGCAACTCCCAGACAGCCAGCTCGGGTGCTAGGGGCACACAGAGCTGGTCTGGAACGGAACAAAACGGCTCGCTACCAACACGCGAGCGCAGCAATGGGTCATATATACCCATGCACGGAATGATGGCCCCAGGCGCCTCCTTGTCTACCTATCCTCCTCCTCCCGAGATGGACGCGCTAAGCGGTAATGAGATGTCGGGCACCTCTCCAGACGGTCCGTCAGGCAGACCAACACCCAATTCCAGCACGGCTTCGGATCACCTCGCACCCGCACAACCACCACACCTTAATCGCTCCGGTCGGAGCTCATTCGAGGCAAGCCCGATTGTGCCGGACCTGGGCATGCCCGGTACCAGTCAGGGCGATATTGAAGGCAGCGCAAACGCCATGAACACATTCTTCACCGACCCATCCACCTTTGACATCGCCCCAGGCGTGTCTACCGGCATGACTCCACAACCAGCCTTCAGCATGCCCGAGACTCCCGGGACGTTCTCCATGCCCCCAGAGTGGCCTGAGATGTCAAACCAACAGGGTATGACACCCGGGGCACAGAGTGTTCTGCGCTCCATCTTGGCTATGGGTACAATGGACACGATGGACCTCGGGTGGGATAGCAATACGTAACACGTGCATGTACACCTAAGGTGCGTGTGCTAGTGTTTGCTGTCCCTCTGTGTTGCTACATGTCTTGCATATACCATAGGATATCTTTGTTATTTCCCTTTTCTCCGCTTGAGGGAGATTTTATGTTTCCGGCGCCTTGTGATTCCGTTCTACGGAGGCATACCGCCGCTGTGTTTAAGGGCGTTGTACGGGGTTCGACTTGTTGGACTTAACGGCCTGGGTGAATGAGCAAGTGAATGGATGGGTGATATTTTATTGATGATAGATAGTTCAGTATGTATTGTACACCCCCGGTGAGCGAGATGTTTATGGGTTTGAGGCTTTGGGGAAATGGACATGGAATTGGATGGATGTCCATTCATCCGTCAGGTATGTTGATCAGTTTTGGATCAGGAACAGTATGTATTCAGCAAACGCTTATCAGCTCCAAGTTGTCGTATTTTTACACGCTGGCAGCGGTAATGGCGGAATAGAGAGAGGGTGGATGATATACAATCCCACTCATCTATAATTTTTTTCTTTTTCTGGTGGGGGTGCGTGGCTCGAATGTTCATGGTACGTCTGAAAGCTGCTGGTAAGAATGGGCTGTGTTCTCCAAATCTCACCTGGGTGTACCCCCCCCCCCCCCCCCTCTGTGGGCTTATGGCTTGGGGGATGCTTGATTTTCACTAATCGTATGTCTGTAACTGGAGGGGAAGGGGAAAAAAATGCGGCCCCAACTATTTATTTATTAAGTTTTGTGCATTCATTATTTAGGAAGGACATAGCGGTGTCTCACATCTGACAGTTCATATATCATCATCCTCAGCTGTTGATACATGTCTGGCAATTCCTCACACCAAAACCGCAGGCTCGAGCTACTACTAAACCCATCCCATGCTCATTATTATTTCTCCCTGAAGCCACCACCTAGGCACTGTCCCGCTCACTCAGCCTCGGCGTTCCTCGCCTTCTGATCTCAGCCCATTTCTCTCTGACCCCGACAAGCTCACCCTCCTGGCGGGCACGCTCGCGGCCTTCACCTAGATCCTCGAGATTCTTGGTGACAAGGTGGCGCTTTCCGGTGTCTGGATCAACAACTGCACGCTGAACGTCAGGCAGGTATGCCCACGAGTATATTGCCCCAAGAGCCATAAATAGGGAGAAAAGCAGAAAGATGAGACCCTGCCGGGTGGGGCTGTGGTACCCGCGGTTAATACCGTACACCACAACGACAGCGACGATGCTACCAAGCTTTCCTGCAGCAGCGGAAATACCGTGGCATGTCGAACGGTAGCAGGTGGGAAAGATCTCGGCAGGGATGATGAAAGTGAGTGTGTTGGCGCCTAGGTATAACCATGTCAGTTGTGTAGGTACGCGCCATGGGGGCGGGGAGTCTGGACTCACCAAAGTTGAACATGAAATGGCAGATGGCCACCAGTGCGACCGTAGCAGGCGCACCCGGCCGGTGAGCCACACCATAATATACACCGCCAGTGATTAGGAAAAGGATGGTGAGGACGATAAACGACGTCGTCAGCCACTGCCGTCGGGGAATCCGGTTTGCTGCAAAGATGAAGCATGCACTTCCTGCAATGGATGCAATGGAGACGGTTAGTAAGTACTGCTTGGATTGTTCTAGGAGCGTATCGTAGATGGTGTTGCAAGGGTGTGTGGCATCGGTTTGCCAGGTTGGCAAACCTGTCTTGTTCCACTCTTGAACCCGCGATTGGCCCCCATCCAGAGCCGTATCCCAACAGGGCAGGTTAGGGCCGATGTCGACAGGGTCCGTTGTAGCCCATAGATCAGATAACGTCCCCCTGTTATCTAGACTAAACCCATAGAAGGATACATCGAGGAAGAACCATGTCATCGATGTGCCGAGAAGATAGACCCAGTTTCTGTCTCTGAGAAAGTAGTTGTGAAGATCCGTCCACGAGAACTGAACAGGCATGGGCTGGTCCATGAGAGAGTAGACTGGCGCAACACCGGCTGGGTTCATGACCATGCCATCTTGGGCTGGAGGGGCGCCATATACACGCTGAGTATCCCTGAAAGCATTCCCGGGCTTGTTCTTGACCTCAAGGGTGTACAGGCCGCAGTCGTACAGAAAGAAGCGAAAGATGATGGCAAGCAGTGCAGGGACGGCTCCGGAGCCAATGACTATGCGCCATATCCCGTCGACAATCTTCTTGCACTCTTCGTGGTTTGCTTTGTTGATACCGCACTGTTTTGCCTGCAGACCGTGTGCGGCATCCTCGCCGAGCAAGACCCAGACGCCTACCAGCTGAGCAAGAGCCTGCCCAACAGGCTGCATGAGAAACACGGATGAAAGCATGGCAGCCCTCGAGGAGGTGCTGGACCACTCCGATGTTATCACCGCCGAGAGCGGGTATTCGGCTCCGATTCCTAAGAAGCAGGGCGGTTAGACAACGATTGGTGTCAACTGCCAACCTGGCGAAAGCTCTGCGACACTCACCAACACCCATGACAAACCTCCACTATCTCGAATGTTAGATACTGGTTCAATAGAAGCATATGCAGATCAAACGAGACATACCCAGGTGAATAGCGCGAGAAAAGACATGTTGTCATAGCCCTTACTGGTTGTGGCGACACCAATAGTAGAAACGATGACCAGGACAAGCTCGATACCATAGAGACGAGTTCGGCCATATCTATCTGCTAAGTAGCCAAAGAGAAGTTGACCGCAGACAGAGCTGTGGCGTGTTGTCAGTCAAAGAGGCAAACAAAGATATCTTCAATGCCTTTGATTTTCGGGGGACGCACCCGAACAGTGTCAACAGGTTGATGACGAGACCACACCATCTTTCATTTTCCCAATAGACGAAGGAGAGCGTGGCCAGGATGACATTGGTAGCAAAAAGGTTGTACCTGGCGGGGTGTTTCATTGGTCAGTATCAACGGGTGGCCGCAGGAGGTGAGACAGTGAGACAGCAGGAGGGTGATAGACGTAGAATCGATGTGACATGAGATACATACGAGTCGGTTAGAAAGCCCGAAGCGGCGACTCCCCAGATTCTCAAGTTCCATGAATTCAGATCGAGCTCATATCTCAGCTGGTCCCGCTCCTGCAATGAGCACCAGGGCACAAGTCAGCACGACGCGGGATGGCCGCGGAGACGTGAGTAATGAAAAGGCGCTTGCCTGGCGGTCTCGGGGTGGGAGGGCCGAGCTGTCGAAACCCAGGAAGCCTCGGTTGCGTCTTCGCTCAGGGTTCGGGTACATGTCTACTGCCATGAGGGCTGCTGCGGGCGTCGGCACGGGCGCGGGGTTATCAAGCGGCTCCGGGGGACGAACATGCACATGACGGAATGGCAAAGGGGTCCGGGGAAGACTTTGTTATTTGATGGAAGAGGACAGATGCTGAGCTACCTCCTTGACAGGATTGGATCCAAGACGGTGTCAAACTGAAAATGAAATGAGCAGACAGAAACACAAGCTCGGCAGGCTGCTCCGGGCCAAGGACTCTTCCGGCAAGCGAAGAGGAGGCCCAGCCTCAGCTTTGCAAGCGGGTGCGCTGCGTCGAGGCATCGGGCTTGCTTCACCTCCAGGGCGCCGTGCGCACTGGACCTCTGCGCGCCGTCGAAACGGGTCATCGGTGGGGGGTTGCGTAGGGTTGCGTTGGTGATGGGCGACAGGGGTTCGCTGAAAAAGATGGTCAACGGATGGCCAGGGTCAAGGTCACCACCTTGATTCTCCACTCTCGCCTGCCCGTCACTCGGTACCGTGGTAGCCAAGGTACGAACACCGACTGTTAATATTTTGGGAGAATAAGGCTCCCGTCGCGGCTGCATTGGAGATCTTTCGCGAAGGTACTCGGTGAAGGGCATTTAATCCTAAGGTTGTATTGAGCATATGCCGAGCCGAACAACTGTCTGCCTTGCGTCTTTGGAAAGCTGAAGGGCATGAGTTGTGGTGGGTGGAAACTGCAAGAGCAATCTCCACCTCCACCCGCGCCGAGCCCTCCTACCTAGAACTCTGTAGACGCGCCCTGCCGGGAGTGGTCATCGCTTCGCCAACCTGTGTGGAGAGCAAACGCCGACACTGACGATGAGTGGACCCAGGGCGTTGGATGAGCTCCATCATGACAAAAAATAGGTACACACAAAGCCGACCTTGCCTTCCCACGCTTGCCGTAGCCCTCAAACAAAAGTAAAAAACTCAGAGAAAATTCGTACTGGACTGCCTCACTTAGGCCATCCCATCCTGGAAGTTTCAATTCCGATACTGCTGCTGGTGAAGAGTATTGTCATCGATGTTGAACGCAGTTTGAAGGGTGATCGGCAAGCCGCCCCACCCGAATTGGGGATTTGTGTGTACCTATTTTTTGTCATGATGGAGATGAGGCAGTGGACGCACGGAAATATGAGCCATATCACGTGCTTGCCACTCGACCCCTGCGGTATGGCAAGCATGGTTCCTGGTCTTGATCTTTCAGGATTCAACCTTGTCGTGTGGGATGGCAAAAGAATCTGATGATGTGATGAGTACCTATAACCAAGTGTGACGTATGTAGGTAGCTATATCCAACTCCACGCCTCGACAATTCCACCCGCAACTCCAGACGCCAATCCTTGGGGTACGTATTTGATAAGCAAACAATCTCCCCGATTCCATCTTTGAGAGGCTTGTCTCTGATCCCTAAACCGCGCCTGGTTCCCCAGGCGGCTGTGTATTGTCATACAGCGCAGCAGTTGACTCCGGATCCGTGTCCTCGGCTCCCACCTTTGCTTTCTGTCTCCACCGCCCCGAAGGTCTTGAGACGCCCGTGGTCCTCTTCAGATGCCGGCTTATTGTTGATGTACTTGTCTCGAGACCTGTCTTCTCCTTTAGAAAGCGCTGGCAATCCTCAAGGAGTGCATCATCATGTGTTTTGAGCCACTCGATGAGAATCTGTGCATGTCCAGCCTGTCATCAGCAAACTGGATCCTGCAGGAGCTGAGAGACGAGTTCACCGACTTCAACATGTTCCCGCTTGAACTTTTCTGCGTTCTTGCCCACATCTCTCTTTTTTGCAAGATCTCCAGTTGTAGCGAACTCGGTCCTTCGTCGCCTGATAGTCCGTTCGTCACATTCAAGAACGAACGCAATATCGCTGTTTGAGAGTTTTTCCACTTGGAGGAGCTTCTTGAGGATGCAAAGTTTGAAGTGGTCCAAGGGCTTTCCTGTCATTCTTTTGGTTGGCTGTGGTTTAGTGAGAGACGGTTTTGTTACTCAGCGGTACATGATGTTGAATGATGGATACAATCGAATGGATTTTCATGTATTTCCCAGAGTTGAGCTGCTGGATGGTGGCAATAACCGACAGGAACCCCCTTGCAGGGCAGGGGTCAGACAGGGCTTCCCCACCACCAGGGTTTGTACACCAGTGTTGGTAGGTAGTGTAATTAGGTAGCTGACGAGTGGGCTCCACTTGGACGTTCAAGCTCTTCCACGGCCCGTGACCAACCTGGCTTCTGTCCTTCACCTCTTCTCAAGGGCTGCATCGCCCAAAACCAGGCTCATAAGTGAGCGCGGCCGCAACGGCGTATCGATGACAGCGATGTTTTATTATTACCAATATTTTCGCTATTGGCAGCGCCAGCAGGGGTGAGCGCCGGGTCACGGACGACCAAGCGCGGAACCAAGAGGCCGCTTGCCTGCCCGCTGTTTAGCCGCATGCTGGCAGCGAGCCAATCCGCCAAATCCCAGCGTCCGTAGCAAGCCCGTGGTCAAGTGCCTGGCTCTGGGCTGTTGCCGCACCGACTCCCCATCACCCCCATCCCCACGGAGCCCCATGCGACCCATGGACCCGTGCTACCCTCGGAAGCTCCAGCCGGAAGCTCCATGCTTGCATGTGGCCCCGCGACCACTTTTGCTTCGCGCCCCATCGCACGCTGCCGCAAGAGTGCTCGGCTGTTATTCGCCCGTTCCATAGGACCAGAGCCCAACACGGCACGTCGTCAGTACTTGTTGCTGTCGCCGTGTCGCTGGTAGCTGAGAACTATGCGCCAGACCTGGAGCCTGCCGGTCCAACGCCGCCCTGCCTGAGGTGTCATCATCCGCCTCATTCGGTTCGTCCCAGTGAAGGTCAGGGCTGTGTCTGCTCGCCATTACTACCTCTATCCCCTGTTCTGCCCGTTGCTGGCCACCCCTATCCACGGAACCTTGAAACACCATGTTCCCCATCACCAGCCAGACTGAGCCAGCATCTGTTCGACCAGTCCTTGGCTCCGGAACAAGAGTATCCTGGTAAATTCACCACAGGCCGGTAGCGTTCGAGCCAGCAACCTCAGACGCAACACACGCCACACGTCAACAACCACACCCCTAGTCGTTCCTGCCATCAACGCGGCTTTGGACACCCTGGGGCAAATCCGGTCACCGAGCGGTCTAGGGCGGCTTGTGCGACCCGGCCATGGCGTCATCTCGGCGCTCCGGCTCCTCTTCATCTTTCAACTCGTCCCTTCAGAGTGTCCCTCCGTCCTTCAACCAGCATGCTAGTCCAGCAGATCTGACCTTCACACCCACTTCAGCCGTCTCTGCTGCTACCGCGGAATCTTCGGCACCCCAGACGCCCCTAGGGCCCCTCGACCTCGGACCCCCTGGATACAATGCCACTATGTAATAGCCCCTGTCACGCTGATCCTCGCAGCTGCTTTGCAAGTTACCCCTAACCTCGCACTGTTTAGAAAACTATACGAACGAACACCCAGCGAGACCACCGTCTTTCTTGGTCCCTGGGATGTTATTAATGCCGAGCCTCGTCGGGTGGTATGGCAATGCAGTTATGCTGGAGAGGTGCTCGAACACTTCTGTAGGTTGTATTCCATGGCGTCTACATGCATCCCCAGCAACACCAGCGTGCTGAACGCCAGTTCAAAGTGCCGTCCGACTATCCTGCCGATGTATTTCCGTATACCCTCCACGCACAGCATCGCCGCTTTGGCGACCCGCGCGAGATGGAGCTTTACCTCACGTTTCGGGAGCCACACCGCGTCAGGTATACAACGGTCGACGGTGTGCTTCACGACGAGTACATCGAGGTCAAGTATGAGTTCACTACCATCGAAGGCTCGATGCAGTTTCAAGGTGACATCAGAAGCAAGGACCTGATCGACTGGTATGATGTAGACGTGGTTTGGTCCGACTCCCATCGAAGAACCGACTCGTACGGTAACGTCCGCGGCCTAGGCACCATCCAGAGGATGAAGCTGTGGAGAGACAGATATTCGACCTTTCACTATCTGACCTTCTTCGCGAACCACCGACGCCGCTGGAAGGAGTACCTCCTTCACGACTTTGAGAGGGAGTTTCGATCCAGGGACGACCGGCATCGCCGATTGCAGATCAACGCGAAGGGTGCAAGAAGAGGGAGTGCCTCCGAGGCTAGCAGCGGCCACGGCCACAGCCGTGAGCGAAGATTCTCAGCATCTTCAATTTTCCGACCGCGAAACAACGGCTCGAGTAGCTACGCAAGCTCGTCTTCCTCGACGCGACAGAGCGCCGTTGATATCCGCTACCTTGGCATCCAATTTACAAGGAATGATCGTATGCAGCCCGGCACTGACGGTAAGCCTACTTGCAGCCGAGACTTCTATGTCCTAACAACCCGTTTAGACTATAGGAGGTTTGTAGAATCGTGGAATTACGCCCACGACTCTGATGATCAGTTTGACGTGGCACTTCCGAGCAGTCACGCCGAGCTCGAGTCCCCTGACATCAACGCCATGTCCGCCGATGGCCACACCCCCTATGTCAATGGGGTTGCAGAACTCCCATCGCCTGAAATAGTTGGCCTCGCTCCGGTATACGAACCAGCGGATTCGGATGACACGTCTTGAAGCTGGAAGGGCTCATCTCATCTTCGCATGCCATTTCCAGGGGTCTGGCGCAATCCAACGTACCACACAGGCTGCCGCTGGGTGCCGCTGCGGGGCATAACTGAGCATTTGGGCGTCTGGGCTTCAGATGAACGGGGTTTAGCATCCCAGTTGCCCCACTTAACCCGTCAAATCTCGGCCACGCCTGTCACGTCATATGCAACGCAGAAACGTTGAGATCAGTCCACCCGCCAAACCGGTTCTCAGCCTAGGTCCATGCCCAGCTGATTGAGACGGTCCTTGGAATGGCTTCACAACATAGCATAGGTATGCAGCAGAGCGTTTTCTGAAACTCGACTTAATGGCGCTAGCCTGATTGTTATATACTCTGTCGGCCTGGTTTTCATCCCCCGCTGTTGAGGCAATTGCACAGCACCACTTGGGGTTCCCATATCTCCGCAACCATTACCTTCTCAACACCTTCTCGAATATCCATGAAAATGAAAGTCATTCTGTCAGTGAATGCTGGGTCTTCTTCCGTCAAGGTGTCGGTGTACCATGCCGAACCCGGTCGGTCTCCCACCGAGTTAGCCGAAGCCCAAGTTAGCGGCCTCACAGCTCCTCCAGCAGTCCTCGACTATTCACGGGCGGGCAAGATTGTCACCAAGGGCAGCGAAGTGAACTCAGAGACTATCAGCCAGCGAGATGCCTTCAATCTCATCGTCAAAGCTCTCGCAGAAGACGAGGAGCTTCCCCAGCTGCGCAGCAAGGATGACATCGCCATCATCTGTCATCGCATTGTTCATGGCGGCGACTATACCAAGGCGCAACTTATCTCTGAATACACATACTGCCACCTGGAGAAGCTCAACGACCTCGCCCCACTCCATAATGCCAACAGCCTAGGTATCGTCCAGACGTGTGTCCGGGACTTCTCTGGCGCCCGCAATGTCGCCTGCTTCGACAGCCAGTTCCACTCGTCGCTCCCACCACACATCCGAACTTATCCCATCGACCAAAAGGTAGCCAAGAGCAACCACCTGCGCAAATACGGCTTCCACGGCCTCAGCTACGCATTCGTAACCCGTGCCACCGCTGACTTTCTCCGAAAACCCGCCGCTGAGCTCAACCTTATTGCTCTCCATCTCGGATCCGGTGCCAGCGCCTGTGCTATCAAAGGCGGTAAGAGCTGGGATACCAGCATGGGCCTAACGCCATTAGCCGGCCTCCCTGGCGCCACGCGCAGCGGCGGCGTCGACCCCAGCCTGGTCTTCCACTATGCTAGCGATGTGGGTAGGTTGTCTCCCGCCTCTACCAAAGACCTGCACATCTCGCGGGCCGAGGAGATTCTCAACAAAGAAGCCGGGTGGAAAGCCCTGACCGGCACAACTAACTTTGGCGCCATCGCCGCTGCTTCGGACAGCGACCCCAAGATGCGCCTAGCATTTGATCTGTTTGTAGACCGCATTTGCGGCTTCATAGGCTCTTACTATGTTTCTCTCCATGGGCGCGTCGATGCGCTCGTCTTTGCGGGCGGCATCGGCGAGAAGAGCGACCGGCTGCGCAGCGCTGTGGTTGACAACCTAGCATGTCTGGGCTTTGGTATTGACGAGGTGGCTAACTCAAGGAAGCTGAGCAATGTTGTCGAAGACATTAGTGCTCCCAGTATGAAGCACAAGGTCTTGGTATGCTCTACTGATGAGCAATTTGAGATGGCCAGAATCTGCGCTGAGGAAAAGGAGTTTTGGTGATTTCAATCTTCTAGTCCTTTTGCTTTTCTGGGGGGGAGGGGCTTGCGAGCGATGTTTTGTTGTCACGAACGAACGACCAGATAAAAATGAGACATGACACGACATGAAATATGAAGCAGCATTTATTTATAACTCTCCGTACCGCCACTGTCCTTTATGTATAACCTTGAGCGGAAGAAAACTCTCTACCATCGCTTCGAGCGCGATGGCCTTCATACCGGGCGTGTTGCCATGATCTCACCACCAGAGGAAGCCGTGATTATGGAATAATGCGCGGCCAACCTGTAGCCGTCATCAAGAGTCGTGATCGTGTCGCTTCATCGGAAAGACCAAACCAAGGAAACCCGTAACGCCGATTCCAAATATGCAGCCGTCAACACCCTGCCCCGTTTGTGTATCACCTGGGGAAGCCATCCGTTTTCGTGCACCCTCTGAGCTCCTGTATTCAAAGTCATGAAAAGGAAAAGAAAAAAAAGATAGAAAACAACGCCACCAGGGTGATTTCTATCGTGTACGTCACCCTCAAGTCGTCCCAGAACCGAAGATGGAAAAAATTCGAGGGGTGATTGTGGAAGAGGGAAAACGTATCGTCGACGAGGCCATGAGAAGAATGCTGCGCTGTGGACGTCGTCAGATTCGACTCGGGTCAAATAATTTGGTCGAGGTCGGCTTCAGTCTATGAGCGTTCCTGACAAGCAATCCTCGCTAGCGTGTCAAGTCCACTCGGCGTGCGAGCAGTACTAGGTCGACTGAGGGAAGGGAGGTCAAGCCCTCTCATGTCCCACGCATCGGTCGCGGGCGCTGCGGCTATCTTAGTCCTGCTCGATGACTTCCCGGACGTTGATGACCTTCTCTCACTCGAACTCATCGAAGGACGTGAGCTGGATGATCGGGACTTTTCCTTGTAGTGTGTATCGAGATGCTGCTTCATGTTGTCGGCGCGCGTAAATTTCTTGCTGCAGCCCGGGAATGAACATGGAACGGCCTTCTCCGCCGTGTGGATCTTCGAATGTCTCGATGCGTGGCCTGATGTGGTGAACGTCTTCTCGCAGCCGTGGGCTTCACGGAACCGGCACGGGTAGCGTCGACCTGGTTTCTCTGACCCGGGGCTAGTAGAAGCGTCATCATCATATGAAGAGGACCGCCCGTCGCTAAAAGAGCTCGGGCGTTTTATGCCGGCGTAGACGTGTGGCGGCTCCATGTAGTCTTCGTATGGGGAGCGGGGTTCGGTAACTCCTGGGACAGTCATGTAGTTTCGTCCGTAGTCATGAACCGGCGTGAGCGGCGACGCTGGTTCATTGCTCATCTGCGAGTCGTACGAGTCAGACCGGAGCAAGCCGGGCGTGTGCGGCGACGATGAGATACTTCGACTCGAGATTGGGTAGTACGACACAGTGGGTGAAGGGCGGTATGACAGTTGGAACTGAGGTTCCGAGGTTGCTTCATCGTTCAGCAACGAGACTTGACGACCGAGGGCGTCACGAGTATGCATTTTGGTCGACGAGTGAGCGTCCGGGCAGAGAATTTGTGATGGTAAGTGTCGAGCCGCAGGTCAGCTCAGAGTTGTGCAGGATGACGGGGTCTGCGCATGGAACACTCCGGCGGGGAGATGGCGGTAACAACGTGTTGTTCTGATTAGTGAGCTGGCTTGCTCTGTGTCTGGAGGAAGCTGCTATATGTTGCGATAAAATGGGCGAGATTATAAATGATAACAGTGACGACACGGTAGCTTCCAAAGCTTGGAAGCTGCGAGTCAGATGTCGAACAGAAGGCGCTAGGACACCTAAGGCAGGACAAGTGTGATGGATGCCTACAACGTCTGGAGTGAGGGTGGTGATGGTGAGTGAGGGTAAAGGAAGGAACGGAGAGCTTATGAAGGGAAAGAAAGAACCCTTTTGAAAACATGGGAAAGTGGACCAGACTGGCATGAAACCCCATCTCTTCATTTCTTCCCACTTCAGGGTGCAGGAGCGACAGTCAGGGATCACCCCCCCTTCTCTCGTGAACTGGGAAGGGGTGTGCTGCAGACGCCAGTTCTTGAAGATCCCTGCAGGCGGGGAAAGAAACAAGCATAGGCTCTTGGCACACCGTCCACCAAGAGCTGTCCCTGCGGGCTGGTTCCCGCCCCAAGCTTGTAGCTCTACCTAGGTTCTCTGCAGTTGTGCCCCGACTCCGCACCTGGCCCTGCAGGAAACAAAGAATCGATGAGCAAATCACCACCGGCTTGCCATTCACCTGCACTCGCCAGGATAGCGGCTCGAGGACACCCTAAGTCCATAGCAATGACGAAATCTATCGGCCATGCCGCAAGCCTGAACGTGGACGGGCCCGATGGGACAACGTCTGTTTCTCCATGTTCCAAGGCCCAAAGCGGCTTGTTTTCTCAACAAGTGGCGGCTGGCAGGTTTTGATCGCTATCCGTCCCGCCGCGGGTCTTGCGACGCTTCGGAGCAGCTGGGGTGATTTGGCACTGTCAGCCCTGTTTCCAGCGCCATGTCCCTACCTTCATCGCCCCGCAAAACAGAAGATGATCAGCATGATGTGAATTGCCCGTCAGTCGGCGAGCTCGCAGGGCAGATCAGGGACGCCAGGCTACTTGTCATAATGTGATACAGACAGGCATGCGATTGGCCGTCCGCCTCAAGGGTACCTCCGATTGGAACTTGCCGGACCCAGACATTCTAATTCACGGATGCATCGGGCGATTTGCTCGTTATACTGACGGAGGTGGTTTCTTGCTGTCTTGTCCGCCTCTGCGAACACCACCAACATTACTCAGATCATGGAGAGGGATGTACATGGGTTTCAGCTATCTCCCAAGCTCAACTTCGCCGCCAAACTCAACAAAAGGAGTGACGTCAGCGGCGACAGGGGTAGAGCTTCTAGCGGGGCTCCTTTCTCAGAGAATGGTCAGGGGTGGTGCTGTGCAGCTTAACTGGTCGTGCTAGTGTTACCTCCAGACCCCAACCGAACACCCCCCCCCGCAACAAGCTCCGCTGCGGTTCCCCGGCCTGAGAGCTCTGTGCTGCTGCAGGACCCCAAGACAAAGGGCCAGCCCCTATACTAATTCTTCTGTCATTGCGCCGAAGTATGACGGGACTGCCCTGCAGCAGAAAAAGCACGAAGGGACAACTAGGCAGCTGTCATCGTACTCCCAAGAGGCTCGGGCGGTCGCCGTGATCGAGGCTTTCCGCCGACAAGCATGCTTGAATCGGGGACAAGGCTTGGTTACACCAGGCTAGCAACGTTATTTTTTTTTTCAGCCGTCAGGACAGGACAGGCTTGATGGGTAACTCGAGTGGCCACTGTTGCGACCAAGGCACGCAGGGCAAGGTCAGAACGAGAACGGAGCCGAGCCAGTAGACCAATAATCGGGGGCGTCCCGATCGCATTTTCTCCCCTCCCTGGGACGTGTGGTTGTGGTGAGCATGTTCAAGTGGGGATAAAACTGTGGAAGTTCCATGGCGGGCGAGGATCTGGGAATTGAACAAGAAATCTGTTCGGTAGACTTGGCTGATCGGTACCCGGGCGCGCAAACGGGGTCTTTGAAACGACAGGTGATGCGATCGCCGATGACAACACGCCATGAACAGCAAGCCTCACTAGTGCGAATGTCACCGGCCACCGGCCTCATATCCCCAACTACCCCTTCGTACAGTTCACTTCGCCGCTACGCAAAACGTAGTTGCCGTGTCTCTCACACGAGACTACCTGTTCGTAAGCAGAGACCAACAAACTAGTGTAGGCTCCTCGTTTTCTCGACGGCGGCTTTCCACATGCCCATTTCGTGCCTCAATCGCTTAATGTGCACGAAATGCGGGTGACTTCCAATCACTTGGACCCGCATATGCGAGGTGAGGCGGGACGTGTCATGGAAGCAATGGCGGAAACCGGCAGACCCTGGACGCGACCCTAGAAAAGTTGGTGCATAAATGAGAGTGAAGGGACAAAAGCTCCGGGCCGTGGGCGATTCGGTGTGCGGGGAAGGGTGGCAGAAGTCGGGCTCATCAACTGCGCTTCAGCTGCCCACGGCTTGCCTTCAACGCGCCAACTAGGGTGACTGAATGGCATTCCAAGACCTGAGGTCTTTCCGTTCATGCGAAAAGACGCAAAGAAGGAAAACCGAAAAGAGGTCATTTGGAGTTTCCTTGGAAATTAGAAACGAAGTCGTCAGGCGAGGCTTGTAGGAATGACGATAATCGTCAACAATCGTCGGAAATCGAAAGTCAGGGTCTTCCATCGGTGTCTGACGGACGAGCATGAGCGCGATCATTCTGACGACGGATCGAGATTTTGTGCCGTGATCGAGCACCAAGCCCAAACCGCCCTCCGCTAGCGCAGCGCGGGAAGCCCCACCTAGAACCCTCGGCGGTCCCTAGGGCTGGGGGCGTGAGCACTCAAGCCAAAAGCGCCGCAGCCGGGGCCGAGGATCCGCCTGTAGTTCGACTTGTTTTTCTCTGCCTTTTTTTATTTTTATTTTTATTTTTATTTATTTTTTAGTCTCACACCATCCATTGTGCGACGTCTGCGGCCTGCGGTCTGCCACCTGCCTGCCGCTGTGGCTTTCTACCGCCAACAGCGAGGTGAGCTAAACTTTACAACGCTAGGTGGTGTGACTGGACCCTGCAGGTCGACAGCCACCTGTTTGTGGGTACGATATGATGACATTGCAGCTCCGCCCAGAGACACGCGCCTGGGGGGCAGTCGCATCCCAGAAG